>Ga0116227_10000613_pt1 | contig 71463 bp, 70 predicted proteins | sample S1TSphgellanicum_FD_89693 | JGI IMG/M metagenome (GOLD analysis project Ga0116227, IMG submission 89693) | Host-associated microbial communities from peat moss isolated from Minnesota, USA - S1T2_Fb - Sphagnum magellanicum MG | ecosystem: Host-associated > Plants > Peat moss > Unclassified... | reverse complement strand
CAATGATCAGGAGATACTGATCGGAGACGTGAACCCCTCGCCGCAACCCTTGAGCTCTTCGAGGGCGCCGGTCATTGCATGCGTGATGACCTCCATGAGCATGATCGCGATCGAAGCGACCATCGTCTCCACCGCCATGCCGCAGATCGTCGCCGACTTAGGTGGCCTGCGCCTCTATAGCTGGGTGTTCTCATCGTTCCTGCTGGCGCAGACGGCGCTGACCGTGGTGTTCGGCAACCTGGCGGATGTGTACGGCCGCAAGCCGGTGATGCTCGCCGGGATTGCGATCTTTCTGCTCGGATCCGTAGTGGCCGGCTTTGCCTGGTCGATGCCTGTGATGATTGTTTGCCGGCTGATCCAGGGGATCGGCGCCGGGTCGATGCAGCCGGTCGCGATGACCATCGTCGCCGACCTCTATCCGGCGCGCGAGCGCGGCAAGGTGCAAGGGTATCTTGCCAGCGTCTGGGCCATCGCCGCGGTGCTCGGACCCATCGTCGGCGGCCTCATCATCCGCAATGTGTCTTGGGGCTGGATCTTCTGGATCAACATCCCGGTCGGCTTGGCCGCAGCCAGCGGATTCCTGCTGTTTCTGCACGAGAACGTGCAACGCGAGCGCCGCTCCATCGACATCGCGGGCGCGATCACGTTCGCCGTTGCCGTCACCTTGCTGCTGATCGAGCTGACCGAACTGGGCAGCGCCGACGTCGCGACCCTGGCGGCGATCGGGGGTCTATGCTGCGCGGCCGCCGTGGCGTTCGTCGCCATCGAGCGGCGCGCCGCTCATCCCATGGTGTCTTTCGCCCTATGGGGCCATCGACCCATCGCTGCCACGAATGGGGTCGGCTTGCTCGCCGGCATGGCGCTCACCGGTCTGACGACGTTCGTGCCCATCTATGTGCAAATCGTCCTGCGGCGCTCGCCGGTGGTCGCCGGTCTCGCCCTCACCACCATGCTGGTTGGCTGGCCGGTCGGAGCCACGCTGGCGACTCGGCTGTTTCGGCGCTTTGCGCTGCGCCGCCTGCTGCTGGTGGGTGCCTTGCTACAACCCGCGGGCGCCGCGTTTCTCGTGGTGCTGGTGCCCGAGTCCTCCCCGGTGAGCGCCGGCTTGGGCTCGCTCATCATGGGTTTCGGCATGGGATTCATCGGCGTGTGTTCGTTGGTCATGCTCCAGGAGATCGTCAAACCGGACCAGCGCGGCAGCGTGACCGCCTCCAATATCTTTTCGCGCAACCTCGGCAGCGCCCTGGGCGCCACCGTGCTCGGGGCGGTGCTCAATCACGGTCTCAACCATTCACTGGGCTCACAATCCGTGAGCACAACACAACTGCGGCAGCTGCTGGACGCGACGCCGGGCACGATTGTTGGCGATTCCACCTTGAGGCTCGCGCTCCAAGACTCCCTGAATCTGACCTTCTGGGCCATGCTGGTGATTTCGTTGGCCACCGTCGCGGTGGCCCTAATGGTACCGCCGGTCGCCATGGTGCACGGCAAAGTCGAGCCCGCCGCGCAACTTTGAGGGCCTCGGTCATGAGCCAGAACGAGATGAGCGGCTTGCTCAACCGGCGTGGCGTGCTGATGGATCGATTTGCCGCAGACTCTCGAACGGCTGCAGCGGACGAATGTTCGAGTCGATTCTAAATTCGTTGAGGCCCGTCTAGATCCCCGTCGATCGCCTCTTCATCTGAAAATGCCAGTAGGGGCAAAAAAACCACAATAAGCGATGAGTCAGCCCGACACGGCGGAGCGGATCGGTGGGACGCGCCGATCTAGTGCATCGAGCGGTGTGCGCGCCGCAATTTGCCGCACCCCACCAGCTCGAGCAAATTTGACTAACCCCATGCCAAACGACTATTTGCAGAGCGCTGTATTTCTTGCTATTTAATTACGTCGTCAATAAAACGCTGAATTAGAGGAATCCGATCGAAATGCGTGTAATGAGTGTTCTTGTGTGTGCGGGTATGACCTTGGCGGCTGGCGCGGCGCAAATGGCGGCGGCTGCGGACGCCGACGAGGGCGGTCTCGCCGAGGTCGTGGTCACGGCGCAACGCTTCAACTCGACGGTGCAGGATACCCCGATAAGCCTCTCTGCGGTGACGGGCGATCAGCTCGATGCCGCCGGCATCACCAGCGTCGAAGGGCTCGCGCACGAGGTCCCCGGTCTGTCGCTGCGCTCGGCCGGCCCCGGTCAGACCGAGTACGAGGCCCGCGGCCTGGCGTCGAGCGGCGGTTCCGCGCCGACGGTCGGCTTCTACCTCGACGACGTGCCGCTATCACCGCCCGCGACTTCACAGACCGGCAAGGTCGTGATCGACCCGAATCTCTACGACGTCGACCGCATCGAACTACTGAGGGGACCTCAAGGCACGTTGTACGGCTCGGGATCGATGGGCGGCACCGTGCGCGTCATCACCAACCAGCCCAAGCTCGACACCTTCGAAGGCTCCGTGCAAGGCACGCTGTCGGATACTCAGGGCGGCAGCGGCAACGGCGGCGGCAACCTCATGCTCAACCTGCCCATCGGCGATACTTTCGCCGTGCGCGTGGTCGGCACCGACACCTACCGCAGCGGCTGGATCGACCGCGTAGTCGTGAACCCATTTCCCGAAGACGGCGCTACCACGCGCGGCAATGTACTGGCCGCGCCCATCCAGAGCATCACCACCCACGCGAATACCGAGTATCTTGACGGCTTCCGCCTCACGGCGCTGTACAAGCCGAGCAGCGATCTATCGGTCACGGCCACGGCCCTGTACCAGCACATGGACATGACCGGCTACGACGAATTCGACGTACCGCCCGGCCTGCCACACGTGGCGCATTACGAAGTCGGGGACCTATCGGAACCGATCAAGGACTGGTTCCACTTCTATAGCCTGAATGCCGTCTACAATTTGGGCTTCGCCGACTTGACCAGCACCTCGGGCTACTTCCAGCGGCACGAAATCCAGTCGCAGGACGCGGGCGAATCCATCTCCTTCTTCGCCGGCGCCAGTCCCTACGTCTCCACGCCGTTCACCGAAGTCGACATCACGCGTCAATTCAGCCAGGAATTACGCTTGAGCTCCAAGGGCGACGGCGTGCTGCACTGGGTCGGCGGCCTGTTCTACAGCGACGACAGCTCGGATTGGGACGAATATGCCTCCAACTCAAGCCCGGACTTCAACGCGGCGGGCTTCGGCGATCCCGCGTCGTTGAACGGAAATATCTATAACGGCGACCAGTATTATCGCGTCAAGCAGACGGCAGCCTTCGTGGACGGTTCCTACGAGTTCGTCGAGCACTGGAAGTTTTCGACCGGCGTCCGCTACTACCACTACTCCAGCACGACCATCGTCGAGGGAGCGGGCCTCTTCGCGCCCACGCCCATCGGATCGACCTTCGAGCAGACGGTCTCGGACAAGGGCTTCAATCCGCGTTTCAATTTGTCGTACAGCCCTAACGCCGACCTAAACACCTACGTGTCGGCATCCAAGGGTTACCGTCCTGGCGGCCCCTCGTATGGTCCGTTTCCTCAACTCAATTGCAACAGCTTCTTCCCCCCGAAGTATGACTCGGACTCGATCTGGGACTACGAAGTGGGCGAGAAGGCCAAGCTGTTCGACAACTGGCTGACCGTGAACAGCGATTTCTACTACATCAAGTGGAGCAACGTTCAGGAAACCGTGCCGGTGCCCTGCGGCTACACCTACGAGGCCAATGCCGGCGATGGCCGCTCCTACGGTCCGGAACTCGAAGTCAATGCTAAGCTGTCCCCCAACTGGTCCGTGTCCGGCAGCGCGAGCTATACGAACGCCAAGATCGACCATCCCACCGCCGCATTCATAGGCGCGGTGCTCGCCAATCCGGTCCCGGGCGGCGTGCAAGGCTGCGCGAGCAAAACCAACTGCAGCAGCATTCCGATCCTGAACGTCCCGAAAGACGCCGGTAGTCTCTCGCTGATCTACACTCAGCCGCTGTTCGACTACAAACTGACCGGGCGGCTCTCGGACGTCTACGTCGGCCCCTCGTACGATCAGGCCTATCACTTCGGCATTCCGCTGCCTTCCTACAGCCTGGTCAATGCCCGCCTGGGGCTAGGCAACGACCATTGGACCGCGACCCTGTTCGTCGACAACCTGACCAACAAGATCGCGGAGCTGACCTCGAACAACACGCAATTCCAATTCAACATCCCGCAGTTGACGCGTATCTCGACCAATCAGCCGCGCACCTACGGAACCGAGGTCAACTACAAATTCTGAGATGGCGGCCGTGACGAAACGCTGGTCGGTGAGTGCGGTCTCGGAGGGGCATACGCCGCTGCAATTTGCTTGCGGCGGCCAGCCCCTCACGCAGACCGTGGTAGGCACGATGGAGAACGTGTGTCCGGCCGAGCATCTGCTGATGGCAATCGCCGGTTGCTTTGCCTTGAGCTGCCGCGCGGTGATCGCCAAGCGCCAACTACCGCAAGTGCGGTTCGAGGTGGTGGTATCCGGCGAGAAGGCACCGGCGCCTGAGAACCGCCTGGGCCATATCTCAGTGGTGGCCATCTTTTATGGCGCCTACTCGGAGGCGGATGCGGCGTCCATCTCGGCGGACGCCAAACTCCTCTGCACCGTGTCGAACTCCCTCGTCGTCGGCCCGCAATGGAGCTACAGCTCCCGCACTCTCAACGCATCTCCGTCCGCTCCAGCAGCCGCTCGATCCGCCCTGCCCGCATGACGGCGGCGCGGTCACAGAGGTGGCCGATCACGTCCCGGTCATGGCTCACCAGCACCAGCGTCATGCGATGGGTCACCCGTACCTGATTGAGTAGATTCAGCACCTCGGCCTGCACCGACAGATCCAAGGCCGAGGTCGGTTCATCCAGCAATAACAGCACCGGCCGCAGCATTAGCGCCCGCGCGATCGCCACCCGCTGGCGCTGTCCGCCCGACAGCTCATGCGGGTAGCGCTGCGCCAACGACGGTGCGAGCCGCACTTCCTCCAATGCCTGATGAACCCGCGCACGCGAGTCAGCGATGCCGTTGACCCGCAGCGGTTCGCGCAACGCACGCTCGATGGTGTGCAGGGGATGCAGCGAGGCATACGGATCTTGAAACACCATTTGGACTTCGCGCCGCAGAGCGCCGGTGAAGCGGCGTCGCGGCATGAGCTCGCGCTCCAAGAGTCGCACCTGGCCCTGCCATTGTCGGTTCACTCCGGCAAGGACGCGTAGCAGCGTCGATTTGCCGCAACCGGATTGACCCATCAAGCCGAAGATCTCGCCGGTCCGGACCTCGAGGTCGAGCGCTCGGAGGACGTGCTGTTCCGCGCCGTTGCCGGACAGCCGCACGGACAGCCGCCGCACCTCGATGCAGTTCATGGCGAGGCCCCGGCACTCACCGCCTCGCTCCAATCCGCGAGCACCGGCAGCTCCGTGCCATAGGTCGCCGCACTGGGCCGGCAGGCCCACAGAGTGCGGGTGTAGGGATGGCGCGAGTGCGCGAGTTGCGAGGCGGCACTTTCATCGACGATGCGCCCGCGATACATCACGAGGACTCGGTCACAGTAACGCGCCACCTGCGGCAGATCGTGACTGATGAGCAGCAGTCCCATGCGTCGGTCGGCGACCAGTGTCGACATCAGTTCCAACACTTGATCGCGCAGTTGCGCATCGAGGGCCGAGGTGGGTTCGTCCGCGATCAGCAGCCGCGGACCGTTGATGAGCATCATCGCCAGCATCACACGCTGACCCATGCCGCCCGATAGTTGGTGCGGATAGAGATCCTGCACGCGGCGCGCGGACAGTCCCACGGCGTCCAGCATCTCCGCGATCCGCCGGCGCCGTTCCGCGGCGGCGAGCCGCTGGTGGATACGCAAGCTCTCTTCGAGTTGATGCCCGACACGCAACACCGGGTTCAGCGCATGCCGCGGATCCTGAACCACCAGAGCGAGCCCGGACCCCCGGAGCCTGGACCATTGGGCAGACGACAGAGTCCGCAGGTCTCGCCCGGCGAACTGCATACGCTCGGCCTGCGCTTCGAGCGGCTTGCGCAACAGACCCAGTAGCGCCCGCGCGGTCACCGACTTGCCGGAGCCGGACTCGCCGACCAGGGCCACGCGCTCGGACCCCATCGCGAACGAAATCGAGTCCACCACGGTCTTGAGCTCGCGCCCGGCCCGTACGCGGATCGACAAGCCACGCACCGCCAGCAGCGCGTCGTCACTCATGACGGCGATCCATCACGTCGCGCAGACCATCCGCCAACAAATTGAACGATAAACTGACGATCAATATGGCCGCGCCGGGGACCGCCGCGATCCACCACTGATCGAACACCACCTTGCTACCCTCGGCGATCATCATGCCCCATTCCGGGGTGGGCGGCTTCACGCCCAGCCCGAGAAAGCCGAGCGCTGCGGCGGCGAGAATCACCGCGGCGAGATCCAGCGCCAGACGCACCTGCATGGCCGGCAAGCACGCGGGCAGCAGATGTCCCCACAGCAGCCGCGGGCCGACGATGCCCTGCATCTCGGCCGCGGCCACGTAATCGCTACGGCGCAGGAGCGCGGTCTCGGCGCGGGCGAGCCGCGCATACGCCGGCCAGCCGGTGAGCACCAGCGCCAACGCGGCGTTGAACAACCCCGGCCCGAGCAGCCCGACGAAGGCGAGTGCCAGCACCAGTTGGGGTAGCGCCATGGTGATGTTCGTCAAACCCATCAAGAGTCGCTCGGTGAGGCCGCCGTAATACCCGGCGACGATGCCAAGAGTCAGCCCGATGGGCGCCATCAGTACCACCACCAGTCCGACCAGCCCGAGGGTGGCGCGTGCGCCATAAATCAGGCGCGACAGCAGATCGCGGCCGAGCCCATCCGTGCCCAGAGGATGTTGCGCGCTCGCGGGCTGCAGACGATGGCCGACTTCCTGCGCCAGCGGGTCGCAGGGCGCGATCCATGGCGCCGCCAAGGCGATCAGAATGACGACCGTGACGACGCCAGTCCCAAGGACGGCGGCGGCCGAGCGCCGCCAACGGGTTAAGAACCTCCAATTTCTCATCGACTTCTCGGGCTCATCGGGTTCTCGGACCTCATCGGCTTCTCGGATCGAGCATTTGCACGACCACATCGGTCAGTCCATTGATGAGGACGAAGCACACACCGATCAACAACGTCGCCCCCAGAACAGCCGCGGTGTCCGCCGCGAACAGCGCCGTCGTGAGGTAGCGCCCGAGGCCGGGCCACGCGAATACGGTTTCGATCAGTACCGCGCCCTCGAGCAGGTTGGCATAGGCGAGCGCCAGTACGGTGACGACCAGCCCGGCCGCGTTCGGCGCGATATGCCGCAACATCACCCGGATATCGGTCGCGCCCTTAGCGCGCGCCAGCGTCACATACTCCTTGCCGGCCTCCGCGAGCAACGCGGCACGCGTGAGCCGCGTGATATTGCCCACGGCGTAGGCGGCGAGCAGCAGCACCGGCAATATCAAATGCGATACGGCATTGGCGAAGGCGCCCGGAACCCCGCTGCGCCAGCTATCGATCAGCACCGAATTCGTGTGCATATCGATGGTGTATTCGAAGGCGTCATCGAGCCGCCCGGGGCCAGCGACCCAACGCCAGTGCGCATAGAACAGGTACAGCGCCAGCAGCCCCAGCCAGTAGATAGGCACGGAATTACCGGCCAGCGACACCACCCGCACCAGGGCGTCCAAGACGCCGCGCGGCCGCCATGCTCCCAGCACCGCCAGCGGCAGCCCGACCAGCGTGCTCAAACCCATGGCCAGCGTCGCGAGTTCGAGGGTCGCTGGAAAGACTCGCCGCAGGTCATCGCTCACCCGCTCACCGGTGGAGGAGGAGACCCCTAAATCACCGTGCAACAGCCGCACCCCATAGCGTTCGAACTGCACCGGCCAGGGCGCATCGAGGCCCAGCGTGCGGCGCATCGCGGCATAGGAACTGGCGCTGCCATGGTCGCCGACCAATTGCAGCGCCGGATCCACGGGCGACAAGCGCGATAAGCCGAAGGTGATGAGCAACAGTCCGAAGAGAGTGAAGCACACGGTGCCAACCCCACGTAGCACGTGCCGCAACCGACCGTGCCGGCGCGTCACATCACCCGCATCCTCAGCCGTGGCGGGGGACAGTGCGCTCATCGCTTGCGGACTCGGTCGTAGTAGGCCATGTCGGCGTCCAGTCCCTGGCGATAGCCGTGTACGTCGGCACGCACCACCAGCAGCGACCGCGCCTGCAGCGCGATCACGAACGGCGAGCTCTTCTGCACCGCCGCTTGGATGGCGAGATAGCGGCGTTGCCGCGCCACCGGGTCCTGGTCGGCAACCGCCGCCGCGGTCTCGCCGCTGAGCGCCGGGATATGCCAACCCGCGCGCCATGCCAGCGTTTTCGTGCCATCCTCGCGATTCGACGCGAAGGCGCTGGCCGTGGAGTTGGCATCGAAGTAATCGGGAACCCAAAACAACCACACCGCTTCTTCCGAGCGCTCCCGCACCTTGGAATAGATTTCGCTGGTCAGCGCGGGCAAAATCTCCAAGCGGATTCCCGCCTTGGCGAACGTGGACTGCAAGGATTGCGCGATATCGCCGAACGGCGGCTGATTCATGACGGAGAGCGTGATGCTTAATCCCTGCTTGAGACCCGCGCCCGCTAGAATCGCTCTAGCCTTGTCCACATCCAAACGATACGGCGTGTCGGGCAGCGCACCGGGATAACCATCGGCAAGAAACGACTGGTGCACCTCGAACTCCCCCTGGAGCAGGCGCAAAGCGATGCCTTGGTAATCGATCAGCCAGCGCGCCGCCTCCCACAGCGCCGGATTCGCGAGCGCCGGATTGCTGGGATTGGCGGCGTTGAACATCAGATAATGGATCGTCGCCGAGGGAAACCGTAACGTCGTGAGGTCCGGCTTACCCTCGAGGGCGGCGATCTGGTCCGGACCCAAATCGCGGGCGATGTCGGCGTCGCCCACTTCCACCAACAGGCGACGGGTCGCGGCGTCGGCGACGTTCTTGAATATGAGAGTCTTCAGCAACGGCGCCCCTTGCGGCGACGACGGATTGGCATCGAGCACCAGCGCCTCATGCGCGATGTAGCGACGTATCTTGAACGGTCCGCTGCCTGCCGAGTGATTCTTCAGCCAGCCATTTCCCGCATCGCCGTTGGCCTCATGCGCCGCGACTTCCCACTCATCGACGATGGAGGCCACCGGCGCGGTCAAGAGGCGTAGTACGAACGCCGGCCCCACGTCGCTGGACCAGTCGATCCGCACTCGGTGCGCGTCGATCTTATGCAGCGAGCCATCGATGTTCTCGCTGCGCCACCCCAACTCGTTCAGGATGAAGACCGGTGCGCGATTCAACTTGACCGCACGGCTCAACGAGAACATCACGTCCTCCGGCCGCAATGGATGCCCGCTCGCGAATACCGCGTCCGCGCGCAACGAGAACACCAGACTATGCGGCGTGGGACCGGCGGTCCAGCTCGACGCCAGCGTGGGCACCAACGTACTAGGATCATCGGGGTGAGGCTGCACCAGCCGCTGGTACACATTCGTGAATGCCTGCAGACTCGACAGCTCGAAACCCTCGGCCGGATCGAGACTGGCGATATCGTCCAGCGATTGCGCCACTACCAGGACATCCGGGAGACTGGCGGCGAGGCCGTCGTGAGCGAAGCACAGGGCGCACAGAATCAACCAACGGCAGCGGTGGAGAGAACTCACGACCTCATGATAATGGGGAAATCGCGCTGCGGCACTGCTGAACGGATGATCTTTATTCGGCCGCCACCCGACTCAGGTCGCCGGGCAGAGAAATGCCGCCGTGGGATGATCGGGGTAAGCGCATCATGAATCGGACAGGCCGCTAAACGACCCATCCAAGCCATGCGAAACGATCAGCGTCAGCGTGCCGAGGTGCTAGTGCGCCAGTTGCAAGTTGGTCGACACCACCCAACCCTCGTTGCCGAGTTCGTCGTTCACCTTCCACCACACGCCCACCTTGTCGCCGGTCGGATAGAGCGTCATACCCACGTCGAGATCGCGAACTACTTTGGATTTCAAGCTCGATGACTCGTACAGCACGCCAGGCTTGGCCATGGTGACGGCCTGCTGCACGTTATCGGCCTTCGCATCGGGCGCATTGTTCTGCAGATCCGCAACCAGCTTGATGTAGGCATCGAGGTAGGCCTTGGAAATCACCTGGCCGATGTCCGTGTTCGCGTAGCTACTGGCTCCCGCGGCGGCAAACACGCCGAAGTATCCGCCGCCACCACCGCCCCAGCCGAGATCGGTCTTCTGCGCATGCCCCTGTTCGAGCGCCACTTGTTCGGTCGAGCGCACATCGGTGAGCGTCAACACCACGTCGGCGGTCTTGCTCTTCAGGCTGACGCCTCCCACCAACGCGCCAATGCCATGGGGAATGAAACCGGCCACCATGCCGCCGATGTTGGTACCGCCCGAATCGCGGTTCTTGTTGGCAATATCGGGCACGAGCACGTAGTCGGCCGCCTTCATCTGACCCTTGCCGATATTCGAGCCCACGCGCTCCTCGCCGCTCGCGGCCAACGCACGTTCCGCCTGCGCCGCCTCCAACCCCTTGCCGCGGTCGACCAAGGTGAAGCATTTCGACTGCGCCACGTACACCTTGATGAGGGCGGCGGGCGAATCGAGCTGGTAGGCGGTCCACCAATTGTTTTCCGGCTCTTTCACCGCCAGCACCCCGATCTTCTTCGCGCAGACCGGGATCTGCGGTGGCGGCGCATCGGCAAACGCCAGAGTCGCGGTCAACGCGGCGCCGAGCCCAAGAATCAAAGCCGGCGCTGAACGACGACAAGACCGTGATGAAGTCATTATGGAAATCCCTCTCTTTATTTTGTGAATCCCGATTAACGCCGCTCCGACCGACTGTGTCGAAAGGCGCGTTATTATTACTCCCGTAACGGTAATCGCCAAGACGTTAATGCCGCGGCGCCGCTCCATGCTGGGTGACGCTGCGCCGCTGCTCCGGACTCATCTGATGCCACTGGCGGCGCAGCTCCATGCGGCGCTCCGCCGGCATCTGGCGAAAGCGCTGAAAATTCTCCCGCACCCGCTGCTGCTGGTCGGGCGGCAGGCTCTTGAACTGCTGCCAGCGCTGCCGCAGTACCTGACGCTGTTCCGGAGGCATGGCCCGCCATTGGCCGAAGCGCTGTTGGGCGCTCGCTCGCTGCTGCGGCGTCATCCCCAGCCAGCGCTCGCTGCCTCGTGCCAGCGCCTGCTGCCGGTCCGCCGGCAGCGTGTCCCACTTGTCCTGATAGTTCTGCAGCAGATGCTGCTGCTCCGGTGATAGCGAAGTCCACGCGCGCGGCGCCGCGGCGGGCGCGGGCGGTGCCGCGTCCGGCGGCGGCGGTGCACCGCTCTGCGCAAAGGCCAGGTTGGCCGTCGCGACGACCAGACCCGCACATAGCAGCGCACTCCTCATCATGATTTTGCATCCTGCGGCGGCGCCGCGGGTTGCGGGGGATCGTTGCCCGGCGCTGAGTTCTTCAAAAATTCCCACCAAGCAGCATCTCCAACGTCGTCCGCGCCCAAAAACTCGATGAGCTCATCGTCGGACGCCGCCTCATCCGACGCCTCTGGCATCGGAGTGGGCGGCGTCCCGGCGGGCGGCGGCGACGGCGTCTGCGACGGTGGTCCGGCCAGGGCAACCGTACACAGGCCCGCGCACAGCACGAGCCAATACCGCATCGCCATCAGCCGGCGTGCATTAGGAGGCCTGCCTGATACATGTCGCCTACCGCGCCCATGAATCGGTCAGGCGCCTAAGCCGCCGGCCCTGCGTTCGCCGCTTTGTCCGCAAAGTCATAGAAATCCAGGTCGTCCTGAAGCATTTCCAAAGCATCGCCGGAACCCGTGTCGCTCGACGCCACCATATCCAAATCTTCCAAGTTGGTCTGGCCGTCAGCGGTCACCGCATGATTGGCGGTCAGCGTACCCGAGTGCGGACCGAACCACAGCGCCACGCCGAGCAGCGCCGCGGCCGCCACGCCCGCCGCCGGCTGCCACCATGGCATACCCAGCCAGCGCGCCCGCACAGGCGTCCCAGCCGCCCCCACGGCCACATGACGCGCCTGGGTCAGCCGCGAGCGCAGCGCGAAATCCAGGCCATCCACGCTGTCCTGGAATAAAGCGCGGCTACGGCTCTCTAGAGCGCTGTCGACCGCATCTTGGGTGTTCTCTTGCATCACCAGACCTCGCCGAGCTGCGCGCGCAAACTATGCACCGCGCGAGAATAATGCGTTTTCACACTGCCTTCCGAGCAACCCATGGCCTGCGCCGTTTCCGCCACGTCCAGACCCTCGAAGTTGCGCAACATGAACGCCTCACGCTGCCGCGCCGGCAGCGCGCGCAACGAGCCCTCGAGTTTCTGCATGGCCTGATCCCGCATCATGAGCTCAGGCGCGTCCGGGCCGCCATCGGCCACGCTGTCGAGCGGATCCACAGCCTCGTTGTCAGGATCATCCTTGGGCCGCGGCAACCAGACCATGAATTTATTGCGCACGGTACGGCGTCGCTGCAGATCCCGAATGCCGTTCTCCAGGATTCGATAGAACAGCGGACGCCATTCGGCGCTCGGCCGCGACGCATAGTTGCGCGCCAGCTTCAACATCGCGTCCTGCACCACATCCAGCGCGTCGTCGGGGTCTCGCAGCGCCACCTGCGCCATCCGAAACGCGCGACGCTCGATCTCGGCCAAGAATTTATTCAGCTCTTGCGTTTGCTCCAGAACCACTCCCCTAGGTGCTGGGGCCGGAACTTCCCAGACCATCCAAGCGGGGTGGAGCGTATCAAAGCGCGGCATACCTCGTCCTCTTAAAGGCATCGACGATCCGACTCGTTCGCTGTATAAACGCTCGACTGCCGCTCCGGTTGACGCCTGGCGCGAGCCTTAGGTCGGACCGCGAGCTGCGCAAGATCAGCGACTTACACACATACCGTGTGACGTTCATTGAAATTATTTCAACCCGCACCTCAACTTGATGTAGCAAGGGTGCTGTAACTCCATGAAATTAAAAGGATCAATTCGATTTCGAGTAGTTTTTCACCAATTTGATTGCACCCCGAAACGGAACGGGCACTTAGGCCTGATCATCCCGGCTTCTCAACAGACTTATCCACAGCTTATGTGGACAATAAAAACCCCTTGATCCTCAAGGTCGCGCTCGACACGCCGCTGCGCCGGATATTTGATTACCACTGCCCGCCGGACGTTTTCGCGATGACGCTCGCCCCCGGTATTCGCGTCCGAGTCCCGTTCGGACGCCGCCGCCTGGTTGGCGTGCTGATTGGCACCGCCGCCCAGTCCACGGTCGACCCCGCGAAATTGAAAACCGCCCTAGAGATTCTGGACGAGGCGCCGGTATTCGACCCCGTCACCTTCGAGCTGCTGCGCTGGGCCGCCGACTACTATCACCACTCGCTGGGTGCGGTGCTCGCCGCCGCGCTGCCCGTGAGCCTGCGCCAAGGCCAAGCGGCCGACGACAGCGCCGAGGCCTGGACACTCACCCCCGCCGGGTGGCAAGAACTGGCAACGCCCAGCGATCGCCGCGCACCCCAGCAACGCGCCCTGCTCGCCTGGCTCGCCGGCCACACCGCGGCAGCGAATGCCGCCGCCGCGCGCCCGCATCAGGCCGTGCCGGCAACAGCCGCAGCCCCAATCCCGACCAGCGCCATAAACGCCGTCTTCAAGCCAGGCCACCTGCGCGCACTGGCGCAACGCGGCTGGGTAATCGCCACCCGCGTCGCCCCCAGCGTCGCCCGCATCGAGTCACGCCCCAGCGAAGTCACTCTCACCGCCGCGCAAGCCACGGTGGTCGACGCCATCACGGCGTCCTTGGGACACTTCGCGGCGCACCTACTGAATGGCGTCACCGGCAGCGGCAAAACCGAGGTGTACCTGCGAGTGATCGCCACCGCCGTCGCCAGGGGCGGCCAGGCACTGGTGCTGGTGCCCGAAATTGCGCTGACACCCCAGCTGGTGCAACGCTTTCGCGGCCGCTTCAGCGCGGGCGTCGCGGTGCTGCACTCGGCGCTGCTGGGATCCGAGCGGCGCGACGCCTGGCGCGCCGCGCATGGCGGACACGCCCGTATCATCATCGGTACACGCTCCGCCGTGTTCGCCTCCTTGCCGGAGCTGGCGCTGATCATCGTCGACGAGGAACATGACGCCTCGTACAAGCAGCACGAGGGCTTTCGCTATTCGGCCCGCGATCTCGCGGTCTGGCGGGCGCAACGCGCCCAGATACCCATCGTCCTGGGGTCGGCCACGCCCTCGCTCGAAACGTTGGAGAACGTCGCTCAGGCGCGCTATTCGCAGCTCGTGCTGCCGCAGCGCCCCGGTGCCGCACGCGCGCCGCGCCTCGCTCTGGTGGATCTGCGCAGACATGCGAGCGAACAGGGGGTGTCGCAACCCGCCCTACGGGCCATCGAACAGCATCTGGCGGCCGGCGGCCAGGTGATCGTGTTTCTGAACCGGCGCGGCTACGCGCCCTCGCTGTTCTGTAATGCCTGCGGGTGGGTGGCGCCGTGCGCACATTGCGACGCGCGCATGACGCTGCACCGGCGCGCCGCTCAATTGCGGTGCCACCACTGCGGTGCGCACGGCCCGGTGCCGCTGGTCTGCGGGACCTGCGGTCAACCCTTGCACCCGGTCGGCCAGGGCACCGAACGAGTGGAGGAAACCCTGGCGCGACTCTTTCCCGACGCGCCGCTCGCGCGTCTCGACCGCGATACGGCCACCGGCCGCGGCCGCATGGAAGCGGTGCTCGAACGCGTGCACAGCGGCGCGGCGCGAATACTCATCGGCACGCAGATGCTCACCAAGGGTCACCACTTCCCCGACGTCAGCCTGGTGGTGATCTTGAACGCCGATCAAGGGTTGTTCGCCAGCGACTATCGCGCCACCGAGCGCCTCGCCCAGACCATCACCCAGGTCGCCGGCCGCGCCGGGCGCGCCGCACGGGCCGGCGAAGTCCTGATCCAAACCGAATTTCCCGAGCATCCGCTGCTCACCCGCCTGATCGGCGAGGGCTACGCAGGCTTCGCCGCCGCCGCGCTCGAGGAACGGCGCCAGGCCGAATGGCCGCCGTTTTCGCGGCTCGCCATGCTGCGCGCGGAAGCCAAGGACAGCGCTGCACTGGACGACTTTCTGCGCGCCGCCGCCGCCGCCGGCCATGCCCTGCGGGAACCCGCCATCAAGATTCTGGGACCCGCCACCGCCCTGATCGCGCGGCGTGCCGATCATTTTCGCGCACACCTGTTGATCGAAACCGCCACCCGCCCCGTGTTGCAGCGCTTCCTCGCCCGCTGGCTACCACAGGTCGAGACCCTGCCCGGCCCCCCGGGCCTGCGCTGGTCCATCGACGTCGATCCGCTCGAAGTGGATTGAAGGCAGCACCGGCGCGCGGCTGCGTACCTTGCGATTGCCCCGACCCAGGGGCGTGGGCGCTGGCAACGGCGGTCGATGCGCGTGAACTGGCCGCCGGCGCTTTGCGGTAAACTGCGCACCCTTTTATTTCGCGTCGACGCACGGACCCGCAGTGAAGACCTTGATCGAGAACCTGTTGCGCCAATCCTTGGACACGCTGCCCGAGACGCTGGTGCCCGCCACCGCGCGCAGCGTCGACATCGAGGTCGAGCGCACCCGCGATTCGCAGCATGGGGACTTCGCCAGCAACCTCGCCATGCGGCTCGCCAAGGTTGCGCGCCAGAATCCACGCAAGCTGGCCGAGGCGCTGGTGGCCGGAATGCCGACCGACGCAGCCATCACGAAGGTCGAGATCGCCGGTGCGGGCTTCATCAATTTCTTTCTCGCAGGCGATGCCTACCACGCCGCACTCGGCCGCATCCTGGCCGAGGGTGCGGACTACGGCAAGTCGCACCTCGGTGGCGGCCACTCGGTATTGGTGGAGTTCGTCTCCGCGAATCCCACCGGCCCGCTGCACGTCGGCCACGGACGGCACGCAGCCTTCGGCGCCACCGTCGCCAATCTACTGCAAGCCGCGGGCTACCGCGTCACCCGCGAGTACTACATCAACGATGCGGGTCGCCAGATGGAAATTCTGGCGGTGAGCACCTGGCTGCGGTATTTGGAACGTTGCGGCGAGCGCTTCGCGTTTCCCGCGAACGGCTATCGCGGCGATTACATCGTCACCATCGCCGCCGCCCTGCACGCCGCGCGCGGCGAGTCCCTGCGGCAACCCGCCGCCCTGGTCTTCGACGACTTACCGGCCGACGAACCCGCGGGCGGCGACAAGGACGTGTACATCGACGCGCTCATCGTGCGTGCGCGGCGGCTGATCGGCGACGCCGCCTTTCGCAGCGTGCTCGATCACGCCGTCGACGGCATCTTGAGCGACATCCGCGAGGACCTGGCCGAATTCGGCGTGACCTTCGACTCCTGGTACTCCGAGCGATCCTTGAGCGACAGCGGCGCCATCGACAGCGCGGTGAATGCCCTCGAGGCGGCGGGCCGCGCCTATCGCAAGGACGGCGCGCTGTGGTTCAAGAGCACCGACTACGGCGATGAGAAGGATCGCGTGGTGGTGCGCGACAATGGTATCAAGACCTATTTCGCCTCCGATATCGCCTTCGTCCTCAACAAACTCGCACGCGGCTTCGAACACTTGCTGTACATCTGGGGCGCCGATCATCACGGTTACATCACCCGCCTGCGCGCCGGCTTGATCGCGCTCGGCGGCAAACCTGAGGTGTTCGAAGTACGGCTGGTGCAGTTCGTCTCCCTGTTCCGCGGCGGCGAGAAAGCCCAGATGTCCACTCGCTCGGGCGAGTTCGTCACCTTGCGCGATCTGCGCCAGGAAGTCGGCAACGACGCGGCGCGACTGTTCTACGTCATGCGCAGCAACGATCAGCACCTGGATTTCGATCTGGAACTCGCGCAGGCCCGCTCCAACGACAATCCGGTGTACTACATCCAATATGCGCATGCCCGCGTCTGCAGCGTGCGGCGACAGCTCGCCGATCGCGGCATCGGCTACGACGCGCAGCGCGGCCTCGAGTCGCTGGCGATGCTCACGGAACCCCAGGAACTCAAGCTCACCAAGCGCCTCGCCAGCTACCCGGAAATCATCGAGCAATGCGCCGTGCAGCGCGCACCCCACACCCTGGTGCACTACCTGCGCGATCTGGCCAATGACTTTCATACGTATTACAGCGCGCATCAATTCCTGGTCGACGACGCGTCGCTGCGCGATGCGCGGCTGACGCTGGCGTTCGCCACCCAGGTCGTGATCCGCAATGCACTCGATCTGTTGGGCGTGTCCGCGCCCGACACCATGTAACCGGATCCGACTCCCGTTGGCGAAGCGCGTGCAAAGGGATTACAAGCCCAAGCGTAAGACACCCGGCCGGTTTTCCGGATTGCTGGGCGCCTTGTGTGGGTTGGTCGTGGGCTTGGGCGTCGCGGCCGTCGTGTATCTCAAAGATCACCGGCCCGATCCCGCCACGACCACCGCCACCAAGGCCGACAAGCGCAAGCTGCGCAACAGCGAATCGCCCGAGAGCGACGCCAGCGAATCCGGCGCGCCCGAAGGACCCACCGGCGCCTACGACTTCTACGAGCAACTACCCAAGTTCGAAGTCGTCGTACCGGAGAAAGAGAAGGACGTGAAACGCGACGTGCGCGACGTTCCCGAAACACGCCGTGGCACCTATGTCCTGCAAGCCGGTTCGTACAAGAATTTCGCGGACGCCGACCGCATCCGCGCTCAGCTCGCGCTGCAGGGAGTCGAATCGAAGGTGCAAAAGGTCTCGGTGGACAGCGACACCTGGCACCGCATCCGCATCGGGCCCATCTCGAACCTCGACGACCTCAACAAGCTACGCGCCAAATTGCGCAAGGCCGACGTCGACGTGCTGGTGATCCGCGTGGGTGACTAGCCACCGCATCATTCACGGTAAACCAACCCGTGGGTGCACGAAGGCCAAGAAGATCCCGGAGCGGAGCGTGATGTCCCGTTTACTTCGGCGGACTACACCGGAACAGTTCGATCGATGTGTTCGTCTGCCCCGTCATGCGAAAGACCGTGACGTAATCGATCCCGAGCGCCAGCTTGATGCCGTTGAGTCCCGGGTAGGGCTTGTAGGTACGATCATTGGTGAGATCGGTCTCGCTCGCGCTCACGAGCGCCTTGCGATACCACGCCTCCACCTTGTCGAGCGGAAACGAGGTCTCCGCGGCGAAGCGCGAACACCAGTGTCCCAGCGTGTCGGTCTTGGACACCCTATCCATCGCCGCCCGACTCAGCGAGGGAAACGCCGGCAAACCCGTGTAATTTTTCACCTCGGCAGCGACCGACGGCCGCGGCTCCAACGTCATCATCGCGAAGCTTGCCAGCATCGCGCTCGCCAGCGCTCGCTGTGCACGGCGACGCTGGATCGACCGGCCGCCAGCGGCAGGCGCGACCGCTGCGCGCAGCATCTTGCGGATCGGGAGCGAAGGCAAACGCCGGTGCTCAGGCGGTCGTGTTGATGATCCCGCCCAGCGAGCTGGTCGGGCCGCTCGAACTGGTGTCGTTGCCCTGCAGGTTTTGCAACGACGTGGTGACCAGGGAACTGAGAGCGGAGGCCGCGACATTCGACGCCCGGGCGCTGGTCTCGGCCGATTTGCTATCGGCCAGATTGGTCAGCAACTGGGTGTACGCCGCCGTCAAGCTCGACTGCACGTTGCCGGACGAGGACTGGGCGGAAGTAGGCCCGAGTTCACTCACCACCCCACTGTTCAGCGACTGCCGTGCCAGCGTGGTCAATGCCGATACCGCCGCCGCCACGGAGCTGGCGGTGGTCTGCGTGGGAGCAGTCGGGCCGGCGCCGGACGAGGTACCGCTCGCAGGCGTCGCTCCACTGCTCGCCGCGTTGTACAGCGCCGCCAAACTCGCCGCCTGAGAGGAAGAAGAAATCGAGTTGATTGACATAAACCGCGCGACCTCGTGGATTACCTAAGGGCTTATCGGCAGGTGACCGCCAACCTTTAGCGGCGGCGCCAAGTGAGCGCTGGCGGCACCGCATGCAGGGCGCCCAACGGCACCTCGCCGCGCCAGCCCGCCAACCGAAACCCGGTCTAATCCTCGCCCAATTGCCGAAAATCGACGCCTAATGCCCGCAATTTACGATACAAGTGGGTGCGCTCCATGCCCACGCGCTTGGCCAATTGGCCCACCTTGCCATTGCACAACAGGAGCTGCTGCTGCAGATACGCCCGTTCGAATTGCTCGCGCGCCTCACGCAGCGGCAACGCCAATAGGTCCTGTTTGACCAAGGGCTCGTCGATGGCCAATTTCACCGCGAGTTCGCGCTCGATCTCCTCGAGCCGGATCTCCTCTCCCGCGCCGAGAATGAGCACCCGCTGCACTAGATTCTTGAGCTCGCCGATATTGCCGGGCCACGGATAATTGCGCAGCCGGTTCTGCGCCGCCACGCTGAAGCGGCGCAGCGGCAGATGCTGATCGTCGACCAAGCGATCGACGTAGAACCGCAGCAGATCCGGCACGTCCTCCGCATACTCGCGCAGCGGCGGCACCCGCAAGGTGATCACGTTCAGATGCGCGAGCAGATCCCGCCGGAACGGCTCCGCCACCGCCGGCAGTTCAAACCCCTCCTGCGCCGAACTGATCCAGCGCACATTGAGCGGCAGCCGCTCGCGGCCACCCACGCGCGTGTAGCCGCTCTGCTCGATGGCACCGGTCAGCGCGCGCTGCGCTTCCACGCTCAGATCCTCGAGCCCATTGATATAGAGCGTGCCGCCCGCCGCCTGATCGAAGGCACCGAATTCGGTCTTGCCATCCCGCTCGCTGCCGAACAGCGCCGCCGCCGGATCGCCGCTCAAGCTTGCCGCCACCACCATGAAAAAGGGCTTCGGGGAGCGCGGACTCAAGGAATGCAGGTACCGAGCGTAGGCTTCACGCCCCGAACCGAGCTCGCCCACCAACAGCACCGGCGAGGAACTCGAGGCAGCGTGCTGCACCTGTTCGCGCAGCGCCTGCGTCGCCTTGGCTTTACCGATCGGGACGGCCAGCGTCGACCCGGTGGCGCGCTCGGACAGTTTCTTGCGCCGGCCCGCGTCCAGCGCACGCTCCACGGTGCGCAGCAGCTTGGTCAGCGACAGCGGCTTCTCGACGAAATCGAAGGCCCCCAGTCGTGTGGCTTCAACCGCGGTCTCCACCGTGCCATGTCCCGACATCATGACCACTGGGCAATCGTAGCCGTCGGTCACCGACCATTCGCGCAGCAGCGTGATCCCGTCGGTATCCGGCATCCAGATGTCGAGCAATACCAGATCCGGCACCTGGTTCGCGCGCGCGGCTCGAGCCTGGCCGCCGTCCGCGGCCACATCCACCTCGTAGCCTTCCTCGGAGAGGATTTCCTTCAGCAGGCCGCGGATATCCGCTTCGTCGTCCACCACCAATATTCTCGCTGCCGTCATACGCGTTCTCTCCTATGTTCACCTTTCCGCGGTTCACGGCCACTCGGGGACCGAGGATTCTCGCCCAACGGCAGCAGTATCCGCACGCGGGCGCCGCCCATGCGCTGATTATCCGCTTCTATGCGCCCGCCGTGCTCTTCGACGATTTTCTTTACGATCGCCAGCCCCAGCCCCGTGCCCTTCGGCTTGCTGGTGACATAGGGATCGAACACGGTGCCGATCAGGTCGCGTTGAAAACCGGGTCCGTTGTCGGTCACGACGATCTCCGCCATCGACTTCGGACCCTCCTCGGCCACCCGAGTTTCGATTTCGACGCGGGCATCCGTCCTGCCCTCCAGCGCCTCCAGTGAATTGGTCATCAGATTGTTGAGGATCTGGCGAATGCGGATGCGGTCCGCCGACAGAATCGGCAGGCTCTGGCATAACACCATCTTGAGTTCCGCGCCGCTGGCCTGCACCCGGTACAGATCCACCACCTCGGTGATGAGTTGGTTCAGGTCGACGCGCGAGAAGCGCAGGTCCGGTGCACGAGCATACTCGCTGAACGCGTTCACCATCTGTTTCATGGCGTCCACCTGGGCCACGATGGTGTGCGTCGCGCGCTCGAGAATCTGCGCATCCTCGGCGTTCATGCTGCCGGAGAACTTGCGTTGGATCCGCTCGGCGCTGAGCTGGATCGGCGTCAGCGGATTCTTGATCTCGTGTGCCAGGCGGCGTGCCACCTCGCCCCAGGCGGCATCCCGTTGCGCCTGCAGCAAGGTGGTGATGTCGTCGAACACGAGCACCACGCCCGGTCGCCCGGTTTCGTTCGGCAATTCGGTGCAGGCGCACATCAGCACCCGCTTGCCCGAGTCGGACAACAGCTCGATCTGCTCGCGCCAGTCGTGTTCTTCCACCTCGAGTTTGAGCTTCACGGCGTCGAGAAATTGATTGAACAGCGTGCTGTCGTCGATGACCGCATCGAAGCGCGCGCCCACGGCCGCTTCGAGGTCCACGCCCAGAATGGCGCTGGCCGCCTGATTCGCGGTGCGCACGGTGAGGTCCGCCTCGAGCGACACCACACCCGTGGAGAGACGCGCCAGAATGACCGCCAAGCCGGCGCGTTCCGCTTCCACCGTCTGCTGGCTGCGCCGCGTTTCCTCGCGCGCGCGCGCCAGCCGCTTGGTCATGTCGTTGAACGACGTCACCAGAAAGCCCAGTTCGTCACGCGACGGTAGCGGCAATTTCGTATCGTAATTGCCCTTCGCCACCGCACGCGTGCCCGCGATCAGATCCTGTACGGGCTGCACCAGGCGCTGCGCGGCGAAGAAGGCGCCGTACACCGCGGCGATCAACGACATCAACACCACGAACGACAGAATCAGCACGAACGTCGTCTTGAGCGGCTGGCGCAGCAGCACCATGGAACCATACTGGGTATAGGAGCGCTGCACCGTATCGGCGAGCTGTGACAACTGCTGCGGCACCGGATACAGGGCGATCAACACCCGCGTGCCCGTGCCTTGCAAGGGTGCCGCCGCGCGTATCACGTAGCCGCCGGTGGCATCGGTATCGAGACTCACGTACGGACGACCGCGCCGCACCTGCAGCATCATTTCGTCGGTGGCGGGCGCCGGCAGCGTATCCATGGGCCGGTCCGAGCTGGTGGCGATGATGCGGGTCTGCGGACCGACCACCGTGAATTCCAGGGCGATGCTCTCGCGCCGCTCACGATCCAGCGTGCCGATCAGCTCGAAATCGGCCAGCGGCGAGAGCTCCTTGGCCACCACCTCGGTGTGCTGCAGGAATTCGCGCACGCGCACTTCGATGGCGGCGTGCGACAGCTCGCGGGTGTCCTTCAAACCCTGGCTGACCTCGACTTCGAACCAGCTATCGATGCCGCGGTTGATGAACTGCACCGCGAAGTAGTAGACGATCAGGATCGGCGCCACCGCCAAGGCGCTGAAAATGGCCACGGTGCGGCCCTTGAGCCGCGAGCCCGGCACATGGCGCCGGTAGTCGCGCACCAGGCGCGTGAGCTTGCTGGCCAGCAACAAGAAGAGCGTGATGAGCCCCGCAATATTGATCAACAGGATCCACGGCAGCCACTTCTCGAACAGCACCGAGTTCTGCACGGCGGCGCCGAGCAGGTACAAAGCCACCAACCACAGCACCACACCGACGGCGCCCAGCACGGTCGAACCGTACTTGCGGGTTAGGGCTGCAAGGTCCATGTGTACCAGTCGCTGTCGCGATGCCATTCGCTGACCCAGAACATCAACAGACGTAGCGAGAACGGCACGGTTCCATAGTCCACCTTGGCGCGCACGTTCGCCTCGTAGCGGCGGTCGCTCGCCAGTAGCGCCTTGTCGAGCACGGGCAGGCTGCGGATTTCCGAGAGCGAGTCGAGCGCGGTGTCGACGGAGCCCAAGGATTCCTGTTGGCCGCTATTGTCGTTGCGCAGGATGTAGCGCGCGCTCACCGCGTTATATTGCAGGTGATAGTGCTGGGTCAGCTCCGCCACGCGCGAATTCGGCAGCAGCTGCCGCACGCGCTCGATGTCCAGGTCGAGTTCTATGCTGAGCGGCACGCCCTCGGCGAGGCCCCGCCGCACCGCATCGCTCACGGGCAGGTCGAGGCGTGCATTCAGATGGTAGACGCCGTCCTTGAGCTCGAGGTCGGCCGAACGCACCTCGAAGCGACCCTCCAGACCTTCCGCGCGCGCCTCTGTGGCCGGCCACGCCCAGAGCAAAAAAATCGTCAGCAGTAACGCCGCCCGGCCTATCGACACCCACGTCACGGCGACACGACCCATCGCCGCCGCGCTTGACCCAGACCGCCAAACCGATTCCGGTCGCGTCGACATCGACCTTAACCCTGCGCGGCCGAACCAAGCCCGCGCATGGCTCGCTGCTCTACGGGCCCAGGCCGGCGCTCCAACGGTCGTGCGCCCGGCTGACGGGAGGCCGTCAGACGCGGCATTCTTCGGTTCAATCGCGTTCATTGGCGTGGGTGGCGTTGACGGTTGCGGCGCGTTTACTGCTTCGTCAAAGCAGCATAATAGAAGCCGTCGGCGCCCGCCTCCCCGGGAAGTATCTGCCGGCCACAGCCATCGGCCTCGCCGAAGCCAGGCCAGCCGGGCCAGCTCTCCGCGGGCACGATGTGGGCATCCGGCGTGCCCTCGAGAAAGGCCGTGACGACGTCGCGATTCTCGCTGCGCGTGACGGTGCAGGTGGCATACACCAACCTCCCCCCGCGGGCCAGCATGCGCCATGCCGCGGTCAGTAGCCGTGCCTGAACGAGCGGCAGACCGTCGATCGCGGCCGGCGACTTGCGCAGCCGGATATCCGGATGCCGCCGAATCACGCCGAGCGCGGAGCATGGCGCGTCGAGCAAGATCCGGTCGAACGGCACGCCGTTCCACCACGCGGCCGGTGCGCCGGCATCGTTCACGATCATTTCCGCCTGCAGGCCGCCGCGCGCCAGATTGTCCCGCACCCGGAGCAATCGTTGCGGGTCGACATCGACGGCAGCCAGTGTGGCGAGGTTGGGCTCGCGCTCCGCCATCAAGGCCGTCTTGCCGCCCGGCGCGGCGCACGCATCCAACACTCGAAGACCCGGGGACAACTCCAACGGATAGGCGACGCACTGCGCCCCCAGATCCTGCACCGAGACCAAGCCCTCGGCGAACCCCGGCAACTCATGCACGTCGCAGGGCGCATCGAGCGCCACGGCGTACGGCACACGCGCCTCGGCACGCGCACCGATGCCCGCGGCCCGCAATGTCTCGAGGTACTGCTCCGAGTTCGAGCGTTGGCTGTTGACCCGCAACCACATCGGCGCCTGGGTATCGCCCGCCGCCAAGAGCTGCGTCCAACGCACCGGCCAATCGGCACGATAGCGGTCCGCGAGCCACACCGGCGACGCATGTCGGATGGCCGGATTGCGCGCGAGTTCCACGTCCAATACGTTGCGCTCACGCAGGTAGCGGCGCAGCACCGCATTGATGAGGCCACTCGCGCGCGCGGCGTCGGTGGCCTTGGCGGTCTCCACGGCCGCATCCACCACCGCGTACTGCGGCGTGCGCGCGTCTTCTATCTCGAACAGCGCCACCGACAACAGCGACCGCACCAACGGCTCCAATGACCGCACCGGTTGCGACAACAGTTTGCCGAGAATCGCCTCGTGCCGAAAATAGCCGCGAATCGCGCCATAGCTCAAAGAACGTACCGCCGGCACCAACCCCTTGGGCGCCGCGATCAAGGCGTCGTGCAAGGCCGCATCGAGGGTCACTCCTTCGCGCAAGATCCTCGCCACCGCGTACGCGGCGAGAGAACGCGCACCGGCGGCGGCGCTCTTCATGGGCTCGTGAGCCTCGCACCGGCCAAGCACTGCGCCCGGATGAATTCTCGCGCCGCCAGCGGCTTACGGCCGGCCAGTTGTAACCGCAGGATGCGCAGCACACCGCGGCCACAGGCCACGTCGACTCCCGCGTCGGTCGCACGCAGCACGCTGCCCGGCGCGCTGCCGTCATCGGTTGCGGCCTCGCTCTGCAGCGGCAATTCAGCCTCCCATATCCGTAGCTGAGCGCCATCGAGCCGAGTCTCCGCGATGGGCCACGGATTGAACGCGCGCACGCGGCGCAGTATCCGCGGCGCGTCTTCGGTCCAATCGATCACGGCCTCGGACTTGTTGATTTTGTCGGCATACGTGACGCCTGCGGACGGCTGGGGTGTTTCGTGCACGCTGCCCGCGGCCATCGCGTCCAAGGTCTCGACGATCAGTTCGCCGCCCAACCGCGCCAGGCGATCGTGCAGACTGCCAGCCGTTTCACGGTCGCCTATGGTCAGCGCACGCACCGCGAGCATCGGCCCGGTGTCGAGCCCGGCCGCCATGCGCATGATGGTGATACCGGTGGTCGTATCGCCGGTTAGAAGCGCGCGATGAATGGGCGCCGCGCCGCGCCAGCGCGGCAGCAAGGAGGCATGGATGTTGATGCAGCCGAGCCGCGGTACGGTCAGCGCACCTGCCGGCAGGATCAAGCCATACGCCGCGACGATGAGCGCATCCAGGTTTGCGGCGCGGAGCATGCCCTCGGCATCCGCCGTCTTGAAACTGGCAGGTTGGTACACCGGGATCGTCAGGGCGGCGGCGCGCTGCTTCACCGGGCTCCACTGCACGGCCTGCCCGCGGCCGGCGGGCCGGTCGGGTTTGGTGAACACCGCGGCGACGCGATGGCGCGATGCCGCCAACGCATCGAGCGCGGCAACGGCGAATTGCGGTGTGCCGGCGAATCCCAGCCGGAGTGAACTCGGAACGGCGTCCAAACGTTTAGAGTGCCGGTGGATTCGCGCCGGGCGTTACCGCACCCGACACCGTGGAGGCGGTCGCGGCGCCGGGGGCCGCGGCGACGCGCGCCGCAATAGCGCGCGGCGCAGGGACCTCGCTCGTCGCAGAACGCTGCTTGCGCTCCTTTTCCAGTCGCCGACGGATCAACTGGCGTTTGAGTTCTGAGAGATAGTCGACGAACAGTTTTCCCTCGAGATGATCCATCTCATGCTGGATGCAGACGGCCAACAGGCCCTCGGCCTCCAGCTCGAACGGCTCGCCATCCCGGCCCAAGGCGCGCACGCGGATATGGGTCGCCCGCTGCACCTTGTCATAGATGTCCGGCACGGACAGGCAGCCCTCTTCGCCGGGCCCGCGGCCCGCGGCGGCGACGAGCTGCGGATTGATCAGCACCAGCGGTTGGTTGCGCTCGTCACTCACGTCGAGCACCAGCACGCGCCGGTGCACGTCGCACTGTGTCGCGGCGAGGCCGATGCCGCGGGCCGCATACATGGTTTCCAATAGGTCGGCGGCCAGTTGACGCACCGCGTCATCGACCACTCGAACCGATTCCGCCGTCTTCCGCAGACGGGGGTCGGGATACTCGAGAATTGCCAGCTTGGTCATGGGAGTAATTGAGAGAGATATCGTGTTTTCGGCCGAAGATTGTTGCTAAAGTTCCGCCGCTGCTGAACGTGGGTCGCGCATACAGCGCTGTTGATCGACAAAACGGGCGGTACGTCCCAGTCTTCGGCGGTAGGCCGGCAGTATACCAGCCAGCCCGGCAACATAAGGCGGGTGACCATTGGGAGCGACAGAATGCAAGGCCATCGTTTACTAGCCCTCGCCCTCGCCATCGCGGTGATGGGCGGATGCCGCACGGCGCGACCGCCGACGGCGCCCGTGCCGCTAACCGCGGGTGATGACACCACGGAGGGCACGGTGGTCGGTGACGACCGGACGGCGATGGCGGCGGCGATCGATACCGGGCCGCTAGGGACACCACCGAACAGCGCGGGCGGTATGGGTCCGGTGCTCGCGTCCGGTGCACCCGATAGCTACGTGGTCAAGCGCGGCGATACCCTCTGGGGCATCGCGAAGGTGTTCCTGCGCGACCCGTGGTACTGGCCCGAGATCTGGCAGGTCAACTCACAGATCCAGAATCCTCATCTCATCTACCCCGGCGACACACTGCGCTTGGTGTACATCGACGGCAAACCGCGGCTCACGCTGTCGCGCGGCGCCGAACGCGGCGATTCGGCGCGCGCCGAGCCGCGGGTCCGCAGCGAACCACTGGAAGCGGCCGTCACCACCATTCCCTATGAGACCGTGGCCGCCTTCATGTCGAAGCCGTCGGTGCTGTCGCTCGAACAGATCAAGGGCGCCCCCTACGTTCTGTCGAGCCGCGACGAGCACGTGGTCATTTCCGACGGCGACACCGTGTACGCCCGTGGATTCTCCAATCCGACGACCCTAGGGACGCGCTACAACGTGGTGCGGGTGGGCGACGCGCTGCGTGATCCCGACGATAACCGCATCTTAGGCTACGACGGCATATTCACCGGCGCCGGGCATGTGACGCGCGCCGGCGATCCCACCACCCTGGCGATGACCGAGTCGACGCTCGAAACCAAGCCGGGCGACAAGCTGTTCGCCGGCGGCGTCGACCTTGCGCTCGATTTCATCCCGCGCTCGCCCAAGACGAAAATCGACGGCCGCATCATGGCCGTATCGAATGGCGTGACCGTGATCGGCCAGTACCAGGTGGTCATCATCAACCGCGGCGCGCGCGACGGTCTGGCGCCCGGCAACGTCCTCGCCGTCTACGATGTCGGCGGTACGATCCGCGACACGGTGAGCAAGAGCTACTACGGCATGAACCGACTGGAGTCCAAGAAGGTCACGCTGCCGGACGAGCGCAGCGGCACGTTCATGGTGTTCAAAACTTTCGACAAGATCAGCTACGGCCTCATCATGGAAGCCAAAGACATCATCCACGTCGCGGACAAGGTCGAGAATCCCTAGTTTCTCGCGATTGACACCAGATCCGCCCGCAGCGCGGCGGGTAGCGCGGGGCCATAATCCCGCCGATGAGGGAAAGCGACGACGCGCTGACGTGGCTCAGCCTCGCCAAGGCACCGGGCCTGGATGCGGACAGGCTGACTGAGGCGATCGACCTGCTGGGCAGCCCATGTGCCCTGCTCACGGCGTCGGCCGCCGCTTTCGAGCGCGCACGGATTCCTGCGATCGCCCAAGCATTTCTGCGGAATGCGGGCGCCCTGCCGAGTGCCCTGGAGCGGCGCTGGCTCGAGGGCGAGCATCACCACCTCGTGCCATTCACCGACCCTCGGTATCCCAAACTGCTGCGAACGATCGACAAGCGCCCGATCGCTCTCTATGTCTCTGGCAGAATCGAGGCGCTGGCCGAGCCGCAGCTCGCCGTGGTCGGCAGCCGTAATCCCACCGCGCAAGGTCGGGACATCGCCTTCGACTTCACGGAGTACTTCGCGCAACGCGGTCTTGGCATCACCAGCGGGCTCGCCGAGGGCATCGACGCCAGCGCTCACTGCGGCGCGCTCAGGGGACAGGGAATCACGCTGGCCGTTCTCGGCACCGGCGTCGACTTGGTCTACCCCGCGGCGAATGCGGCGCTTCACCAGGAAATCGCTCGCCACGGCGCTCTCATCAGTGCCTTTCCTTTGGGTACGCCGCCGCGGCGCAACAACTTCCCGCAGCGCAACCGCATCATTGCGGCCTTGAGCCTCGGCATCCTGGTGGTGGAGGCGGCGCGGCGCAGCGGCTCACTGATCACCGCGCGTCAGGCCATCGCTCTGGGCCGCGAGGTGTTCGCCATTCCGGGCTCGATCCATAGTCCGTTGAGCCGGGGTTGCCATGAACTCATCAGAGCCGGCGCCACGCTGGTCGAAACCGCCGCTGACATATTGCGTGAGTTGAACTTTTCCGCCTTTTTTTCCAATGACTTCCACGCGAGCGCCGGCGGCGCGAAGCGCCCTCCGGGCACGGCGGGCATGGACAAGGCACAGAAAATCTTGTTAGATGCGCTCGGCTTTGATCCTGTGGACCTCGACACCGTGGTCTTGCGTACCGGATTCAAACCAGAAGCCGTGTCCTCGATGATGCTGATCCTCGAGCTCGAAGGCCACGTTCAGGCCGCCCCCGGGGGCCGCTACTCCCGAGTCGCCTACAGGAGAGCCGGAGGTGAAAGATAACGTTCTCGATCTGCTCATCTATCTTTTCGAGAATTACATGAGTACCGATGACGAACCGCGGCCGGATCGGGATATTTTGAAACTCGAGCTGGAGCGGGCTGGATTTGCGGAGCCCGACATCGAGCGGGCCTTGGAGTGGCTGGACGGATTGTCGGGCGAGCAATTGGGCAAGGTCGCGGAGGCCACGGCTCGGGCCGTTCGCATCTTCAGCGGGCAGGAGCTGATACGCCTGGATACGGACGTACGCGGTTACCTGATGTATTTGGAAAATGTGTGGATTCTTTCCGCAACGCAACGCGAGCTGGTCATCGACCGCTTGATGGCGCTCGAAGCGGATGAAATAGACATCGAACAGGTGAAATGGGTCGTTCTTATGGTGCTGTTCAGCCAACCGGGCCAAGAGTCCGCCTACGCGCAGATGGAAGACCTGGTCTTCGAAGAGCGCTCCGACGCCTTGCACTAGCCGCGCACGCCCTAGCAGCCCTGCGGGCGTCGTGATCGATTGCGCGCACCGCAACTTTAAGGACAGTAATCGACTTTGAGCACCAATCTCGTCATCGTGGAATCGCCCGCCAAGGCGAAGACCATCAAGAAGTATCTCGGCAAGGATTTCGAGGTCCTCGCCTCCTATGGGCATGTGCGCGACCTCGTGCCGAAGGAGGGCGCGGTCGACACCGAGCACCACTTCGCCATGAAGTACCAGGTGGTCGAGCGCAATCAAAAGCACGTCGACGCCATCTCGCGCGCGCTCAAGAAAGCCGACGCCTTGTTCCTCGCGACCGACCCCGATCGCGAGGGTGAGGCCATCTCCTGGCATTTATACGAGCTCCTGAAGTCTCTCGGCCAGCTCGAAGGCAAGGCCGTGCAGCGGGTGGTGTTCTACGAGATCACCAAGAACGCCGTGCGCGAGGCCATGGCGAGGCCGCGCGAACTCTCCTTGGAACTCGTGAACGCGCAACAGGCGCGTCGCGCACTCGACTTCCTGGTGGGCTTCAATCTCTCGCCGCTGCTGTGGAAGAAGGTGCGCCCCGGACTGTCGGCGGGACGCGTGCAGAGTCCGGCGCTGCGCATGATCTGCGAGCGCGAGGACGAGATCGCCGCCTTCGTCGCACGCGAATACTGGACCGTGGACGCGGAACTCGAACATTCCGACCAGAAGTTTCCGGGCAAGCTGGTGGAGTACGCCGGCGCCAAGGTCGAGCAGTTCAGCTTCACCAACTCCGACCAGGCGCACGCGGTCGAGCGCACGCTGCGCGAGGCCGCCAAGGGCGTCCTCACGGTGCTCGAGATCGATCGCAAGCAGCGGCGGCGCAATCCGGCGGCGCCGTTCACCACCTCGACCCTGCAGCAGGAAGCCGCGCGCAAGCTGGCATTCAGCGCGCAGAAAACCATGCGTACCGCCCAGCAATTATACGAGGGCGTCGACATCGGCGACGGTCAGGTGGGTCTCATCACCTACATGCGTACCGACTCCATGAACGTGGCGCAGGAAGCGATCGTGCAGATTCGCGCGGTGATCGCGAAACTCTACGGCAAGGAGGGGCTGTCCGACGAAGTCCGGGTCTTCAAGACCAAATCCAAGAACGCGCAGGAAGCCCACGAAGCGATCCGTCCCACGTCGGCGGAGCTCGTACCGGCCGACCTCGAGAAGTACCTCGACGCCGACCAGTTTCGTCTGTACTCCCTGATTTGGAAACGCACCGTTGCCTGCCAGATGGCACCCGCCGTGTTCGACACGGTGGCGGTGGAACTGCTGGCCGGGCAGGCCGAGGTCGGCGCCGATGCGAAAACCGCCGGCGGCCCGAACCGGACGGTGCTGCGTGCGAACGGCTCCACCCTCGTCAAGCCCGGCTATATGTCCGTGTACCAAGAGGGCATGGACGACATCGTGCAGGATGACTCCGACCACGTCCTGCCCCCCATGCGGCAAGGCGATCGGGTCAAACTGTTGGGCGTGGTACCGACCCAGCATTTCACCGAACCGCCGCCGCGCTTCTCCGAGGCCTCGCTGGTCAAGGCGCTGGAAGAGTACGGGATCGGCCGACCCTCGACCTACGCATCCATCATCTCCACTCTGCGCGACCGGCAATACGTCGACATCGAGAGCCGGCGCTTCACGGCCACCGATATCGGCAAGATCGTGAGCCGCTTCCTCACCCAGTACTTCACCACCTACGTGGACTACGACTTCACCGCCAAGATGGAGGACTCGTTGGATGCGGTCGCGAGTGGCGAGGAAGAGTGGGTGCCGCTGCTGGAGAAATTTTGGAAACCCTTCATCGATCTGGTCACGCACACCGAAACGTCGGTGAGCCGCGAGGAAGTGGCCCAGGCCCGTGAACTGGGAACAGATCCCGTGAGCGGCAAACCCATGACCGTGCGCATGGGCCGCTTCGGTCCCTTCGTGCAAATCGGCACCAAGGACGACGCCGACAAGCCCAAGTTCGCGGGTTTGCGGCCCGGCCAGAAAATGGACCTCATCACCTTCGCCGAGGCGATGGAGCTGTTCAAATTACCGCGCAAGCTGGGGCAAACCGCCGCCGGCGAGGAAATCACCACCAACGTCGGTCGCTTCGGGCCCTACGTGAAGTACGGCGCCAAGTACGTGTCCCTCAAGACCGATGATCCGTACGAGATCACGCCCGAGCGCGCGCTCGAGGTGATCCAGGAGAAGGAGATCGCGGACGCCAATCGCCTGATCCTCGATTTTCCCGAGGCGAAAATCCAGGTGTTGAACGGCCGCTACGGTCCCTACATCACCGACAAGGAACGCAACGCCAAGATACCCAAGGACCGTGAGCCGAAGACTCTCACCCTGGAGGAATGCCAGGCCCTGCTCGCCGCCGCGCCGGTGCGCACCTTCGGCAAGTGGGGCAAGAAGAACGCACGCGGCGCAGCGACCAAAACCGCGGCGAAACGCGGCGCCAAGGACACCCAGCAGGCGGCGGGAGCCGCCGCGGTGGATGCCGCGGTCGCCACCGGCAAACCGCGCGCAAAAGCGGCGAAGAAGTCCGCGAAGGCCAAGATTCCGGCAGGCGCGGGCAAGGTCGGCTCGATCAAAGCCGGCTCAATGACGGCCGGCGCGAGCGCAAGCGGCACGGCCGCACCCCTGAAGCTCGCCGCGAGAGCGTCGAAAGCCGCGGCGAATAAGAGGGCGCCGAAAGCGTAGGAGCCGTACATGGCCGACTCAGCAACAACGGCGAGCTCCTCGCCGGCGGCGTCTGACATGGCGGATGCCGCCGCCGTCAAGAATTACCTGAGCGCTCTTCACGACCGGATCACCACGGCGCTGGAGGCGATCGACGAGTCCAAGTTTCGCCGCGACGCGTGGCAGCGCCCGGAAGGCGGTGGCGGCGAGAGCCGGATCCTCAGCGAAGGCACCGTGTTCGAGCGCGCCGGCGTCTCGGTGTCCCATGTGTTCGGCGCCAAGCTGCCGGTCTCCGCATCGAACCTGCGCCCTGAGATTGCCGGTGCACCTTTCGAGGCCATGGGTTTGTCGCTGGTGTTTCACCCGCGGAATCCCTACGCCCCCACCACCCATTGCAACGTCCGGTTCCTGGTCGCAAACCCGGCGTCCGCACCGCCCGTGTGGTGGTTCGGCGGCGGCTTCGATCTCACCCCGTACTATCCGTTCGATGCGGACGTAGTCCACTGGCACCGCACCGCCCAAGCCGCCTGCCAGCCCTTCGGTTCCGGCATGTATGACAAGTACAAGGACTGGTGCGACCGGTATTTTTTTCTGCCGCATCGCAATGAAACCCGCGGCGTCGGCGGTCTGTTCTTCGATGACTACAGCGAGGGCGGTTTCGAGCATGCCTTCAGCTGCATGCGCAGCGTCGGCGATCACTTCCTCACCGCCTATCTGCCCATCCTGGAACGGCGCATGCACACCCCCTGGGGCGACCGGGAGCGCGAGTTCCAGCTCTATCGCCGCGGCCGTTACGTGGAATTCAACTTGGTCTACGACCGCGGCACCCTGTTCGGCCTGCAATCGCACGGGCGCACCGAATCCATTCTCATGTCGCTGCCGCCGCGGGTCCGCTGGGATTACGACTGGACGCCGCAGCCCGGTTCCCCCGAGGCACGTCTGTACGAGGACTTCCTGCGGCCGCGAAATTATCTCGCCGAACTCGAGCAGCGGTGAATTGGTCGTATTCTCGTAACGCGTGCACAATGCCGCGCGATGAACTACAGACACATTTACCACGCCGGCAATTTCGCCGATATCGCCAAGCACGTTGGACTGCTCTACTGCCTCGAGGCGCTGCGGCGCAAGGAAGCGGCGTTCTTCGCGATGGACACGCACGCCGGCCGCGGTTTCTACGATATGCAGGCGGCGGAGGTACAGAAATCCGGCGAGGCGGAACGCGGGGTGCAGCGCCTGATCGAGAAGGGTCTCGGTAGCGCCGACCTCGCGGAGTATTTCGGCGCCATTCACGGCCGCCGCGGCAAGCGCCTGGCGCGCTATCCCGGCTCGCCGGCGCTCATCGCCGCCAGCTTGCGGCCCCAGGACCGCGCCCTGTTCGTCGAATGGCTACCGGCCGAGGCGCGGGCCACCGAGCGCGAGATCGAGTCGGTGGGCCGCGTACGCACTGAAATCGGCGACGGCTATGCCGCGCTCAAGGCATTCCTGCCGCCCGATGAGCGCCGCGGTCTGGTGCTCATCGACCCGCCCTACGAGAGCGTGGACGAGTTGAAAACCATGCTGCAAGCGTTCGCGGAGGCCTACCGCCGCTGGCCCAGCGGCATCTACTTGATGTGGTATCCCATTCGCAGCGCGACGCAGCGCCGCATGGTCCATGCGCGCTTTACGGCACTCAGCATCCCGAAGATGCTGTGCGCCGATCTCGCCATTCATCCCGACGATGCCGGTGTCGGCCTCGCGGGCAGCGGTCTCATGATCGTCAATCCGCCCTATGGCGCCGACGAGTATCTACAGAGGGCGTACTCGGCAATCCAAGAGGTCCTCGCCGCGCCCGGTTCGGGCTACGTCGAGGTCACGCGCCTGACACCGGAGCGCATGGCGCCGTAGCCGGCCAGTATCGCGACAAGCTGAATTTGACCGTTTCGCACACATTGCACATTGCTCATTGCGCGGTCCAATCGAGCGCTCCCAACACCTGTGTCGCGACCGCGTCGATGGGCTGGGGAGCGATGTTAGGAGTGTGCTCGAGCACGGCAAGGCTGCCGTGACCGTGCACCGGGACGATCATGCCGCGGTAGCCGTGTTCGTCGAAGTGCACCTGGCGCGACACCGACTCATGCGTGAGCACCATGACGGTCACCGGACCCGCGGCCGTCTGCACCACCAGGTGCGGCACCTGGTGGCCGCGAAACTCACAGCTATTCGCATAGCTCACCAAACCCGCGCTGGGTTTCAAATGCACGCCGGATTGGCTCATGACGGCGTCGAGCCGCGACTCGGCCACCGGCACCCCGGTCCGCACCCACGCCTCGGGCTCGCCCGACATGTGATCCACCACGGCGGCGGCCAGACTGCGCCCCGGCGCGGCCAGCCACAGGCTGCCCGCGGCGAACGTCGCCAACAACACGCTCGCGGCGATCGCGAAACCGCGGCGTCGCAGGCGCGCCCTGCCATCCAGCCGCCGCCCCACGGCGGCGGACGACGATGGCCGGGCGCCCTCGGCCGCGTGCGGATTCACCTGCAACGCCCGTTCGAGTCGACTCTCGAAGCGCAGCACCCGCTCCGTGTAACCCGTGCAGGCCTGACAGTCGGCGACATGCGTCAGCATCTCCGCGCTGGGATGACCGGGGTCCGTCAGCAGCGCACGGCGATATTCTGTGCAATCCATCATTATTCTTCCTCGTCCAGCGGCGCGGCCGGGTCCAGGGCGGTCTCTTCGCCGCACATTTCGCGCAGCCGCTTGCGCGCACGGAACAGGCGAGTCAGCACGGCGGCGGTCGACAGTCCGAGTTCCGCGGCGATTTCCGCGGTCGTGTAGCCCATCAAGACCTGCAGCACCAGCGGTTCGCGATAATCGTCGGGTAGTTTGAACAGGGCGGCGCGCAGCTCGTCGAGTTCCTGATCGTCGGCCGCGGCGAGCATCGGCTCCTCCTTGGCAATGAGTTCATCCACATCCACCGTGACGAAGCGCTTGCGCTCGAAGGTGCGCGCGTACTCGCGACGCACGATGGTCAGTAACCACGGCTTGGCGGCGCTGGGGTCGATTAGCGAATCCTGCGCCTTCCACGCCCGTAGCAGGGTTTCCTGGACCACGTCTTCCGCCACCGCCCAGTCACGGGACAGCCAGAACGCAAACCGCAGCAGGTCGGGACGCAAGGCCTGACAAAGCGCTTGAAAGCGCGCGCGCTCCGGACTCCCCACCGCCAAATCCTTCATGTATGAGTCTGCATCCCACGTAAAGTATGATCCGCGCGATGGTAGCGCGTTACGATATCGCGCCGGTGGCCGGGTTGAACCGGAGGCTCGCCCGGGCGCTGGCACAAAACTGGATGGGTAAATGGGAGTCACAGAGAAGATGACCGGAGATTCCGCGAATGCATTTCCGAGCACTCGAATGCGCCGCATGCGGCGCGACGAGTTTTCGCGCCGGCTGATGCGCGAAACCCAGCTCACCACCGATGCGCTGATCTACCCGATGTTCGTGGTCGAGGGCCGCAACCAGCGCCAGCCCATCGCCTCGATGCCCGGCGTCGAACGGGTGTCGGTGGACGAACTGCTGCGCGAATGCGAAACCCTGGTCAAGCTCAAGATCCCGGCGATCGCCCTGTTCCCGGTCACGCCCATCGAAAAGAAGTCGCTCGACGCGCGCGAATCCTGGAATCCCGAGGGGATTGCCCAATTGGCGGTACGGGCGGTCAAGAAGGAGTTTCCCCAGCTGGGCGTCATCACCGACGTCGCCCTCGATCCCTTCACCACCCACGGGCAGGACGGACTGATCGACGCCAGCGGTTATGTTCAGAACGATCTCACCGTCGAAACGCTGGTCCGGCAGGCGCGGTCGCACGCGGACGCGGGCGCCGATATCGTCGCCCCATCGGACATGATGGACGGTCGTATCGGCGCCATCCGCGGCGCGTTCGAAACCGCCGGACTGGTCCATACCCGTATTCTGGCGTACGCCGCCAAGTACGCCTCCAGCTTCTACGGTCCGTTTCGCGATGCGGTGGGTTCGGCCAGCCAGTTGGGCGGCGGCGGCAAGCATACGTATCAGATGGATCCAGGCAACTCGGACGAAGCGCTGCGCGAAGTGGCACTCGACATCGCCGAAGGCGCGGACATGGTGATGATCAAACCGGGCCTGCCGTATCTCGACATCGTACGTCGCGTCAAAGAGCGGTTCGGGATGCCCACGTTCGTGTACCAGGTGAGCGGCGAGTATTCGATGATCATGGCCGCCGCCGGCAACGGCTGGATCGACGAAAGAGCCGTGGCGTTGGAGGCGCTACTATCCATCAAACGTGCCGGCGCCGACGGCATATTGACCTATTTCGCCAAGCGCGCGGCGGAGTGGCTGGCGCGGTGAATCCGCCCGGCGGTTCGGAGTCGGTCGGTCAGGACACCGCCGTCATTCCGGGCGAGGGGACTCCCGACATCTACGGCGTGGTGGGTCATCCGGTGTCGCATAGCTGGTCACCGTTCATTCACGGGATGTTCGCCACGTCGACCGCGCAGCACCTGGTCTACCGCCGATTCGACATCACGCCCGATGATTTTCGTCACGATATCTTGCAACTGTTCGCCGGCGGGGTCCGCGGACTCAACGTCACGCTGCCCCACAAACAGGCCGCGGCCGAGCTGGTCAATGAATTGACGCCACGTGCCGCGCGCGCGCAGGCCGTCAACACCATCGCGTATTTCGAAGACACCACGCTGCTCGGCGACAACACGGATGGCGTGGGTCTGACCAACGATCTCGAACGCAACCTGAAGCTCACCCTCGAAGGCAAACGCGTGCTGATCTTGGGCGCGGGCGGCGCGGTGCGCGGCGTGCTCGGACCGCTGTTGGAACGGGAAGTGCGCGAAGTGGTGATCGCCAACCGTACGCCCTCGAAGGCAAGTAGCCTCGCCGCCGAATTCGCCGACTTGGGCAGCATCAGCGGCTGCGCTTTCGCCGAGCTCGACGCCGGGCCCTACGATCTCATCCTCAATGCCACCTCCGCCAGCCTGCACGGCGACCTGCCGCCGTTGCCGGAGGGCTTGGTCGGCGACTCGACCGTGTGTTACGACATGGCCTATGGCCGCGGGCATACCCCCTTCACCGCCTGGGCCACGGCGCAGCACGCCGCCCGCGCCTGCAAGGGCTGGGGCATGCTGGTGGAACAGGCGGCCGAAGCGTTTCTGTTATGGCGCGGCATCCGCCCGCACACGCAACCAGTGCTCGACGCCCTGGCCGAGCACGGCTGACAGCCGGGTTTCACTCACCGCCGGACTTCAGGTACTCGTCCTTGAGCACCACATAATTCTGCGCGCTGTGTTCGAAAGCTTCGATCTCCGCGCCGGTCAATTCACGCACGCGCTTCGCCGGGTTCCCCAAATAAAGACCATGCGACGTGAGCCGTTTGCCGGGTGGCACAACACTGCCGGCCGCGACGATGACCTCATCCTCGATCACGGCCCCATCCAACACCACCGCCGCCATGCCGATGAGACAGCGATGACCGATGCGGGCGCCGTGCAGCATCACCTTGTGACCCACCGTCACATCGTCGCCGAGGATGAGCGGCAGCCCATTCGGAATGGCGTTCGAATGCCGGACCACGTGCAGCACGCTGCCATCCTGGATGTTGGTACGCGCGCCGATTTCGATGAAATTGACATCTCCCCGCGCCACGGCGTACGGCCACACCGACGCATCGTCACCCAGAGTCACGCGGCCGATGAGGAGCGCGCACTCGTCCACGTAGGTCCGCGCCCCCAGTATGGGATTCACGCCCCGGTAGTCGCGCAGCGCCACCGGTCTAGCGCATGGTGACGAGTTCTTCGGAACTCGTCGGGTGAATGGCGACGGTATCGTCGAAATCCCGCTTGGTCGCCCCGAGGCGAATGGCCACCGCGAACCCCTGCATCATCTCATCGGCGCCGGCGCCGATGACGTGACAGCCGACGACCTTCTGCTCCGGACCCAAGCAGACCAACTTCATATCGGTGTGCGACTTGCGTGTGGTGAGTGCATGGTACATGGGGGTGAAGTCGGTGACGTACACCTTGACCGCATCGCCGTACCGCGCGCGCGCCTCCGCCTCGGTCAAGCCCACGGTACCGATCGGCGGGTGAGTGAACACCACCGTCGCGATGTTGGCGTAATCCAGCCGACGCTCGGTCTTGCCATTGAACAGCCGATCGCTCAACCGCCGGCCCGCCGCGATCGCCACGGGCGTGAGGGCAGCGCGGCCGGTCACATCGCCAATGGCATACACACCTGGCACGTTGGTGTTCTGGAACTCATCGGTGGTCACGTATGAGGCGCGGTCCACGACCACGCCGGCCGCCCGCAGATCCAGAGCCGCGACGTTCGCGGAGCGTCCGATCGCCCACAGCACGATATCGTATCCGGCGAATTCCCGCCCATCCGCCGCCACCAAGGTTTTCGATCCCGACGCCGCGCTCGACTCCCCGGCCGCGGTCAACGCAGCCGGCACCACCCGCTCATGAATCGTCATTCCCTGCGCACGCATCTCGCGCATCAACGCGGTGCCGAGCATGGCGTCGAAATGCGTCAGCATATGCTCCTTGCGGAGGAACACGTCCACTTCGCTGCCGAGTGCATGGAAGGCGCCCGCGAGTTCATTGGCGATGTAGCCGCTGCCGACGATCGCGACTCGGGCCGGCCGGGTCGCCAGCTCGAAGAAGCCGTCCGACGTGATGCCGAGTTCGGCGCCCGTCAGATCGGGGACGGTGGGAACGCCGCCGGTCGCGATCACGATGTGCGGCGCCGTCATGCGTTGCCCATTCACCTCCACCGTGTGGGCATCTATGAAGCGCGCCACCCCCTGCACGTGCGCCACGCCCTTGGCGGCGAGATTGCGCGCGTAAATGCCGTTGAGCCGCAGGATGAACGCATCGCGCTTATGCTTGAGCATGCCCCAGTCGCTGGCGCCCACTCGAACGTCGAAGCCGTAGTCACCCGCATCCTTGAGCGACAATGCGACGCCGGCCGCATTCCACATGACTTTCTTCGGCACACAGCCCACGTTGACGCAGGTGCCGCCGAGCCGGTGCGATTCGATCACGGCCACCTTGGCGCCGTATTCGGCGGCACGCTGCGCACAGGCGAGGCCGCCGCTGCCGCCACCGATGCAGATGAGCTCGAACGCTTGTGTAGACACGATGACTCCCTCCTCGCGAGGCGCGAACAACTCATGATACCCGACGCCGTCCCGCACGAGGTCCTGCTACCGACCACGCCTGCTGGCCGCCTGTCTGACTTAATTGGCGCCCCGAAGCGACGGCGCATCATGAGTCAGACAGGCTGCTACAATCACACCGTGAACAACCCCCTATTGGAAATCGATTCCTTACCCGCCTTCGAGCGCATCGAAGCGGCCCACGCGCGTCCGGCGCTCGAGAAGATTCTCGCCGACAATCGTGCGCGGCTGAGCGAATTGACGGCGCAAACGGCGCCGACCTTCGCCTCGCTGGTGGTGCCGGTCGAGGAGTTGAGCTACCGCCTGAATCGCGTCTGGAGCCCGATCGGGCACTTGAACGCGGTGGCGAACACCGATGCGCTGCGCGAGGCCTACAACGAGTGCGTGCCGCTGCTCACCGCCTATTCGTCGGAACTCGGGCAGAACGAGCAACTGCAGGCCGCCTACGCCTACGTCCTCGAGCACGAAGGCGACACCCTCGACCCGACCCAGCGCAAGGTGGTCGAGAATGCGCTACGCGACTTCCGCCTCGCGGGCGTCGATCTCCCGCCCGACGTCAAAACCCGCTACCGCGAGGTCGTGCAACGTCTGGCTCAGCTCGGCACCAAGTTCTCCGAGAACGTGCTGGATGCCGGCCGCGCCTACACCCGCGCCGTCACCGATGACGCCGAACTCGCGGGTCTTCCCGCCAACGCGGTCGATCGCGCCGCCGCCGATGCCAAAGAGGCCAAACAGGGCGGCTGGCTGTTCAAGCTCGACCAACCCACCTACATGACCATCATGACCAGCGCCGAGAGCGCGTCACTGCGGCGCGACATCTACGAAGCCTGGGTCACGCGCGCCTCGGAGATCGGCCCGAGCGCCGGGCGCTTCGACAACGGCCCGATCATTGCCGAACTGCTGCCGCTACGCCACGAACTGGCGCAATTGCTGGGCTTCCAGAGCTTCGCCGACTACGCGCTCGCCACTCGCATGGCGAAGAGCACCAAGCAGGTGCTGAGCTTTTTGGACGATCTGGCGCGACGTTGCGCGCCGGCCGGCCGTCAGGAATTTTCCGATCTCGAGGAATTCGCCGGCCGCAAGCTCGACGCCTGGGATATCGCTTTCTACAGCGAGAAACTGCAGGAGAGCCGCTTCAAGGTGTCGCAGGAAGCCCTGCGCCCCTACTTCCCGCTGCCCAAGGTGCTCGCGGGTTTGTTCGCTCTCACCCAACGCCTGTACGGCATCACGGTACGTGAACGCCAGAACGTCAGCGTCTGGCATCCGAGCGTGCGCTACTACGATCTGCTCGACGCGAATGGCGGCGGCGTCGCCGGCTTCTACCTCGATCCCTATTCGCGCGCTCCGAAACGCAGCGGCGCCTGGATGGACGAGTGCGTCAGCGCCAAGGCGCTGCCGTCGGGCACGGCATTGCCGGTGGCGCAGCTCGTCTGCAATTTCACCGCACCGGTGGGAGCGGCGCCGTCGTTGTTGACGCACGACGAGGTCACCACGTTGTTCCATGAGTTCGGACATGGACTGCACCACATGCTCACCCGCGTCGCCTACCCGAGCATCGCGGGAATCAACGGCGTGGCGTGGGACGCGGTCGAACTGCCCAGCCAATTCATGGAAAATTTCGTGTGGCGACGTGAGGTGCTACCGCTCATCTCGGCGCACGTGACCACCGGCGAAACGCTGCCGGTGGACATGCTGCAACGCCTGCTCGGCACGCGCACCTTCAATGCCGCCCTCGACACCTTGCGGCAGATCGAGCTGGCGAGTTTCGATTTCGAGCTGCATGCCAACTTCGATCCGGCCGTGGGGGCGCAAGTCGCCGAAACGCTGGCCAGCGTGCGCCGCCGCGTCGCGGTGGTGCCGGCCGCACCCTTCAACCGCGTGGCCTCGAGCTTCGCCCATATTTTCGCGGGTGGCTATGCCGCGGGGTACTACAGCTACAAGTGGGCGGAAGTGCTGGCCGCGGACGCCTTCGAGGCCTTCGAGCAAGCCGGTGTGTTCGACCAAGCCACGGCGCTGCATTTCCGTGACTCGATTCTCGCTCGCGGCGGCAGTCTGGATGCCATGGAGGCCTTCGTGCGCTTCCGCGGCCGTCAGCCCGATGTCCGACCCTTGCTCAAACAAACGGGCATCGCCGCCTAACGCGGCCGGCCACGCTACGCGGACTTAGGGTCCGGCGCACCCCGATCTATTGGTCATGGCGGGCAACGCGCGATGCAGCGAACCGAATTTTACATATGACGAACTCACTCGTGGATGGCGCGGCGTGACGCGGCGATAAGGAGAACCAGGTCCATAGCGTCCACCGTGCCAACGGCTTAGACTGCCACCGATGCAAGACTTTCGCCGTAACGACTATGACGTTACGAACTCTGTCCAGGTCAGTTCCACCGCCGCCGTCAGCGACGCGGTGGCGCAACTCTATGCCAAGGCATGGCCGGGCGAGCCGTTCCACCGCATCGCCCTAGCCTTCGACGCCTTCGACAAGTTGTTCACCGGCCGCATGCCGGGCTATCACGGCGTCGACACCGTGTATCACGATCTGCAGCATTCCTTGGACATGACGCTTGCGATGGCGCGGCTGATGGTCGGCTACGAAGGCAGCGTCGCGCCCCAGGCGCGGTTCGGCGCCGAGCGCGCCGCGATGGCGCTGATCGTTTCGTTGTTTCACGACGCCGGCTACATCCGCGAGTCCGACGATCAGACCCATCGCAACGGCGCCGAATTCACCCTGTACCACGTGACCCGCAGCGCCCGCTTCATCGCGCGTTTTCTGCCCACCATCGGCATGGAAAGCTGGGTGCCCACCGCCACGCGCGTGGTGCATTTCACCGGTTACGAAATCCCGCTGAACCAGATCCAGCTACCCGATTTCCGTGACCGCAAGCTGGGGCACCTGCTCGGCACCGCGGACCTGATCGCGCAGATGGCGGACCGCTGCTACCTCGAGAAGTGCCGCGACCGTCTCTATCCCGAATTCGTCTTGGGCGGTATCGCCACCGCGCCCGGCAACAATGGGGCCTTACAGATACGTTACAGCTCTGGCTTGGATCTGCTGCGTCAGACGCCCGAGTTCGTGCGCGGCACCCGCGGCAAGCGCCTCGAGGGCGAATTCGAACACGCGTTCCGGTACTTGGAACCGCTGTTCGGCGGTAAGAACCCGTACCTCGAGGCCATCGACCGCAACCTGCATTTTCTCGATCGAGTGCTGCGTACCGAACGCTGGCGACTGCTGCGCCGCAATCCACCGCTGTTCACGTCCGAAGAAGATCAAATCAGTCAGGTGCGAGGCTTGATGCTGAACCGCCTCAAAGCGCTCTGGGCCTGAACGACTAGGGCCAATCGATGGCCGCCACATAGCGGGCGTGCAGCTCCTCCAGTCGCGCCATCACCTCCGCCTTGCCTTGCAGCGGAGCGTCCGCCAGGGCAGCCCCCAGGACGGCGGGGCTAAGTTGACGCCGCGCAATGTCCGCCACCGGCGCGAAACTGTAGTGCCAGGACTCCGGTCGCACGCCGGAAAGCTCGCCGCGGAACGGCCGGAAGAACCCGAAGCGGGCGGCATTCTGCTCGAGCCACGCCGACAAACCGGCGAAAGGCCCACCGGGCGCAAACTCTTCGGGCACCAGCCGCGCCTGCCGCCCAGGCGGCGTCGCCGCATCCACGAGATCGAGGTCCGTGCCCCAATGATGCCGGCTAGCCCCCGGCAGCGCCGACCACAGCAGGATGGACGTGACCCGCTCCGCCGGCGACAGACTCCGCGCGTCGAGAGCATTGCCGAGCGCGTCGTACAGCGGCCTGTCACCGTTGAACTTAGCGTTCCAGATCGAGAGCTGCCGGTCGAAATCGCGAAACCCGCTCACCGCCTCGAGCGCAAAGCCCGCATCCAACGCCGCGCGCCGCAGCGCCAGAAACGGCGTCGCCACATGGATATGTAAAGTACAGGCCGGCGCGGACAGCTCCATGACATGGGTGCGGGCGCGGCCCGTGAGTTCCGCCGGGTTCACGAGGCCGCTGCGCGCGCCGCGGCAAGCTCGGCGACCTGATCCAATATCCGCGCCAGCGCATCGGGCTCCTGCGCCCCGGAAATGGTGTACTGCCCATCGAAGACGAACGTCGGCACACCGGTGATGCCGAGCGCCGCGGCATGGCGCTCGGTGGCCACCACTCCGTCCTGTCCCTCGCGCAGCACCAGCGCAGCGCGTACTTCGCGCTCGGCAAGCCCGCATTCGCCGGCCAGACGCACCAGTTCATCCACTTCGCCGATGTCGACGCCCTCCTCGAAATAGGCCCGCATGACGCGGTCCTTGACCTGGGCCTGCACGCGATGCCGGCCCGCATAGGCGATCAACAAGTGGGAACGCCGCGTATTCGGCATGCGTTCGATGAGCTCGAAACGAAACTCGACGCCGAGGGGTGCCCCCAGCCGCGTCAGCGTCTCATGGGCGGCCGCGAGCTGGGTTGCGTCCATCTTGGCGGCCAGATAGCCCGCGCGCTCAACCCCATCCCAGGGCAGGTCCGGATTGAGCTCGAACGGACGCCAGGTGACGAGCGGTGCATATTGCGGCCGCTGTGCCAGGGCGAGTTCGAAGCGCCGCTTACCCAGGAAGCACCAGGGACAGACCGTGTCGGAATAGATATCGATTCGCATCTCTGCACTCATGTTTGACATTGTACCTAAGCCCCTTATGGGCTCGAGGTTGAACGAGTATCATCTTCGAATGAAGCGACTCGATGGGCCGGCCTAGACTGCCATGGCGCGCAGTCTAAAAACCAAGTATCTACTGCTGGCACTCGGGGTCGGCACCACCTTGTCGTTGCTGCTCGCCGGCCTGTCCTACTACCAGCATCGGGTCGACACGGCCGACATCAACCAGCTCACCCACACCGCGGTCGAGCAAAAACTCGAAGCGGATCTCGAGGCCCGTGCCGACTCTTTGACCAAGATCACCAGCGCACTCCTGGCACCCGCCATGAACTCGAACAACAAGGGTGCCGTGGCCACCATCGCCGAACGGCTGCTCGAGGAACGCGACATCGAACGGGTCGAGATCCGGGACCCGCGCGGCGCCGTGCTGTTCACCGGCAGCAATGCGGTGGCCGAGACGTCGGACGCCAAGCCCTTCGTGCTTCAGAGCAGCATCCGCGGCAAGAACGCGCTGCTGCCACCGAGCGGCACGCTGCAGATCTGGCTGAACCGCGCCAAGATGCAAGACACCCTGGTCAGCATCCAGTCGCAGATGGAAAACCGCCAGGGACACCAGGTCAAGCGCATGAGCGGCCTCATCGGGGGCGTCGTGCTGCTACTCATCCTCTTGGGGCTGATCGGCGCCTGGTTCATTGCGCGCCAGCTGGCCCGGCCCATCAGGGCATTGGTCAAGTCGGCGGACCGCATCGGTGAGGGCGACTACACCCGGCCGCTGGCGGTGGTGCGGGGCGACGAACTCGGCGAGTTGCAGCGTGCCCTGGAGCGCATGCGTCAGAACCTCGCCGAGACCACGATTACCAAGAATTACTTGGACACCGTACTCAACAGCCTGAGCGATGCCGTGCTCGTGACTTCGCCGGACGGAATCGTCAAGAGCTGCAACGAGGCCACCCAGAAGTTGCTGGGTTACGGCGCCGCCGATCTGGTCGGCAAGCCGCTGATCAGCTTCATCGACGATGCGCATCGCGAAGCCTTCGACCCGGCCAGCACCACCACCGAAGCGCGCGAAACCGTGCTGCGCACCGCGAGCGGACAGACCATTCCGGTGTCCATGGCGAACTCGACCATCACCTCCGAGGACCCGCAATTCCAGGGCAACATCTACGTCGCGCGTAACATCACCGAACGCAAGCGCGCCGAGCGCCGCATCCGCTACCTGGCGCGCTACGACACCCTCACGAAGATGCCGAACCGCATGCAGTTCCAGCATCTGCTGCAGCAGGCGATCGCCCGCTCGCGGCGCAACCAGCATTCGCTGGCGCTGCTGTACCTGGATCTCGACCGCTTCAAGGAGGTCAACGACACCTTCGGCCACTCCGCCGGCGACCGTACCCTGGAAATCTTGAGCGAGCGCCTGACGCGCAACCTCAGCAAAGACACCGTGATCGGGCGTCTCGCCGGCGATGAGTTCGCGATGTTCGTCGATGACCTGCCCATCGACGTCGACAACCGGCCCGCTCTAGCCTCGTTGGCGCGCACCCTGCTGGACGAGATCAGCCGTACCTTCTACGTGAATCAGCAGGAGGTGTATCTGACCGCCAGCGTCGGAGTCGCGATCTGTCCCTACGACGCGGAGAACGTGATCGACCTGATCCGTAATGCCGACGCGGCGATGTATCATTCGAAACAGAACGGCGGCAACTCCAGCGCCTTCTACATTCCGGAGATGAATGCGGCGGCCGTCGAGCGGCTGATGTTGAAGAGCAAGCTGCGCCGTGCGCTGGAACGCAACGAGCTGGTGATTCTATACCAGCCCAAGGTGGACCTGCGCGACGGACGGGTGGTGGGCGCGGAGGCGCTGCTGCGCTGGCGGCTGCCGGGACACGGCGATATTTCACCGTCGCAGTTCATCCCACTGGCCGAAGAGACGAGCCTGATCCTCGACATCGGCGAATGGGTGATGAACCGCGTCGCCGCCGATTACCGCGAGTGGCAGAAGACCGTGCCGGAGCCCGGCCGCATCGCCATCAACCTCTCGCTGCGGCAGCTCAAGCAGGCCAGCTTCATCGCCCGCTGCCGCGGCGTGTTCCGCCGCAACGAGGTCTCGCCCACGTGTTTCGAATTGGAGGTCACGGAAACGACCCTCATGACGGATCCGAAGCGCACCATCGGCCTGCTGAACGAGCTCTATGCCATGGGCCTGCACCTCGCCATCGACGACTTCGGCACCGGCTATTCATCGCTGTCCGCCCTGCAACAATTCCCGATCGGCACCTTGAAAATCGATCAATCCTTCGTGCGCGACGTGGCCGTGGACTCGGACGATGCCGCCATCGTGCGTACCATCATCGACATGGGGAAGAGCCTCGACCTGGTGGTCATCGCCGAGGGCGTCGAGTCGGTGGAGCAACTCGAGTTTCTGCGTAAACACGGCTGTTACTACGCCCAGGGCCGCCTGTTCAGCGGCGCGATCGAAGCCTCAGCGTTCGTTTCCCTGCTCGCCGTCCAGGCGCAAGGGGGCGCCGCACATGCCGCGCTATGCGCGCCGACCGTGCTGCGCCCGGTCGCGATCAAAGCTTAGCCGGCGGTGTGACTGCCGTCGCAGAGCGGCGGCGAAGCGGTCTTCTTACACGCGCAGAACCAAACCTGACCCGCTTCGGTAGCGGTATATTTCAACGGAGCGAACTCGCTGCCCTTGTGGGTTCCATCGCAGAACGGCTGAGTGGCGCTGCGGCCGCAACTGCACCACCAATAGGTCTTGCCGGCATCGACGTTGATGGGTATTGGATTCATGGACGCATGGTAGCAGGAAGACTGTGAATGCATATCAATGACGACCCCTTGCTGCAGATATTGATCCTGCTGGCCGCGTCGGTGGGCGTGGTCGCGGGGGTGCGCAAGCTGGCGTTGCCGGCCATCTTGGGCTATCTCGTGGTCGGCATGTGCTTAGGGCCGCATGCGCTGGCGCTGGCGGTGGGCAACGACACGACCCAGCTGCTCGCCGATTTCGGCGTGGTATTTTTGGTGTTCACCCTGGGACTCGAATTCTCGCTGCCGCGCCTGGTCGCCATGCGGTGGGAAGTGCTCGGCGTCGGCGGCGCCCAGGTGTTCCTCACCACCGGACTGGTTGCGGCGGGGGCCATCTGGTTTTTAGGTATTTCGCCGGCGGTAGCCGTCGTAACCGGCGGCGCCGTCGCCATGTCCTCCACCGCCATCATCATTGCGCAGTTGACGGAGCAATCCGAGAACAACCGCACGCATGGGCGCCTCGCGGTGGCCATTTGCCTGTTTCAGGACCTGAGTTTTCCGCTGTTTCTGGCGCTGATCTCGGCGCTCGGCGGCGGCGCGGCGACGGATGCGCGGCACCTCTTGGGCGCCGTCGGTTTCGCCGTGCTCGCCCTGCTGCTGGTGCTGGCCGCGGGGCGCTGGCTGCTGCGCCCGCTGTTCTCTCTGATCGCTCACGTGCGCTCAGCCGAACTTTTTTCCTTGGCCGTGCTGCTGGCCGTACTCGCCTCGGCATGGGCCACGCGCGCCGCCGGCTTGTCGCTCGCTCTCGGCGCCTTTCTCGCCGGCATGATGCTGGCCGAAACCGAATTCCGGCATCAGATAGAAGCCACGATCCGCTCGTATCGCGAGGTGCTGCTCGGATTGTTCTTCATCACGGTGGGCATGTTGCTCGATGTCCGCCTGCTGCTGCGCGACCTGCCGCTGGTCGTCGCCATTCTTCTGGGGATGTTGACGCTCAAGGCCGCCGTGGTCACGGTGATCGCCGAGCCCGCCACCAAGAGCTGGTTCAAGTCGTTGCGCACGGGTGTCGTGGTGGCACAGGGCGGGGAGTTCGGGTTTGCCTTGTTGACGCTGCTGCTGCGCCGGGATTTGGCGGATGCCGACCTGGTGCAACCGCTGCTGGCCGCGACGGTACTGAGCATGGTGTGCTCGCCGCTGCTGATTCGTCACAATCGACGCATCACCCGCGGGGTCCTCAGTGAGGCGGGTCCACCGACCAGCGAAGCGCTGCGCGAAACCCGCGCCACTCTGGCGGTGGCCGACCGCGATCACGTCGTGATCTGCGGTTTCGGTCGCGTGGGCCAGAACATCGCGCGCGTGCTCGAACAGACCGGCTTCGAGTACATCGCGCTCGACGTCGATCCCCACCGGATTCGCGCCGGCCGGCAGGCCGGCGATCCCGTCATCTACGGCGACGCCGGCCAGCCGAAGGTGCTGGAGAACGTGGGCGTGGCGCACGCGAGTTGCATCGTCGTCACGTTCGCGAAGCCCGAAGTGGCGCTGCGCATCTTGAGAGCGGTGCGCGAAGTGCGCACCGATGTGCCGGTGCTGGTGCGCACGCAGGACGATACCAAACTCACGGAATTGCAGGCGGCGGGCGCCACCGAAGTCGTGCCGGAGACCTTCGAGGCGAGTCTGATGTTGCTATCGCATTTACTGCTGCTGCTGAAGCTGCCGATACCGCGGGTGATCCGCACGGTCAACGACATCCGCAGCCATCGTTACGGCATGTTACGCCAATATTTTCGCGACGCCGGCGCGGAGGTGTTGGATAACAGCCACGCGTTCCGCGAAGAACTCCACAGCGTCATCCTGCCGCCGCACGCCTGGGCGGTCGGCAAGAGTATCGCCGAACTTAGCGATCGCGGCTCGAAGGCCGTCGTGAGCGCGGTGCGGCGCGACGGCATCGTGGGACGCGAGCCCGCGCCGGATACGATACTCAAGGAAGGCGACGTCGTGGTCGTGTGCGGCACGCCGGAAGCCGTGGAGCACTCGGAGACGGTGCTGTTGATGGGTTAGATCTAGCAGCCTGTCGGACTTATGATGCGCCTACTGCGGGGCCCATAAGTCCGACAGGCTGCGCGGCACTCTACTTTGCACGGTTGAGTTAACGCTGGCTTGAATCGCTAATCGATCCAGTGCGAAAGGTCAATGTCACCGCCGCTTACCATATGCGGCAACGGCCTCGAAAATGCTTTACAGCGTCTTCGCATCCTCTCATAGTAACGTGGCTGTTCAAGGGCAAACCCGTCGAAAGACGGGGACGCAAAACCACCGGTCTAAGGGGCTTCGTAGCAAGCCTGACGATAGCGGGGTCGCCAGTAACGCTGCGCCATGCGCGCCGTTAGGCCTCGAGTTTTGTCGCCCCGGAATAGCAGGATGGATCTGCGTCAAGTTCGCGAGGGGTACCATAATGTTCAAAGTCAGTCGTTCGCCCGGGGCGGATCCCGCTGGCGTCCAGCGTCGGCCGCGTCTCGTGATGCGACCCGCGCGCGTCGAAGATATCGAATTGGCCATCGAAAAAACCAAGCACCATCCGGCGCCCATCCGCATGGTCGGTGCGGATTACTCGCAGGCACGCTGCATCGGCGGCGACGGCGGCACCGCGATCGATACCGGCGCTCTCGACAAGATCATCGAGTACGGAGAAAACACCGTCCGCGCGCAGGCCGGCGTGCGACTCGGCACCCTGGCGCGGGCGTTGGCCGAACGCGGACAGGAATTGGCTCTCACCCCCGAGATCGGACACATTTCGCTGGGGGCGCTGGCGGTCACCACCTGCCCGCAACCCTCTCACCACGCCGGCATGGCGCAACTCTCCTCGCTGGTCACCGAGCTCAAACTCATCACGCCGCAGGGCAAGAGGCTCACCGTCGGCGAGCATGACAGCGCATTGATGCAGGTGCTGCGCTCGAGCTTCGGTCTGCTCGGCGTGGTGCACGAGGTGAGCTTGCGCGTGCAACCCCTGCAGCCCGTGAAGATCGACTACCAGGTGCTGACGCTGAAGGAGTTCGGCGCGAGGTACGCCGCCATCGTCAACGCCGCCGGCGCGCTGCGGCTGCATATATCGCCGTTCGACGATCGCATCATCGTCGAACGGCGGACTCTCGAGGACAACGATGGCCTGAGCCGCTCGAGCATCTGGCAAATTCGCAACTCCGTGATGAAAAACGTGCTGCCGGCGTTCGGATCCACCGTGGGCAGCGTACTGGCCGCGCCCGGCGTGCGCGCGGCCGTGGTGTCCGGCGTACAGCGTGCGCTACACGCCACCCTGGATCGCGCGACGCGCGGCGTGGTGATGCATGCGCACGAATGGATGCGCGACCTGCCGCGGGAATCATGGAAGGCGCGGCATACCTACAGCCTGTGGGCGTTTCCGCAGGCCGATTTTCCGCGGCTGCTCGCCGAGTACTTCGCCTTCTCCAAGGCCTATTACAAGGAACATCGATATCGTTGCAACGTGGTCAGCGGCGCCAGCCGCGTCCATCAGGACAAAGGCTCGCTGTTCAGCGTCAGCTACACGGGACCGATGTTCAGCCTGGAGCCCTCGTCCACCGGCGGTGAGGGTTGGGAGGAATTCCTCATCGACTTCAACGATTTCGCGTCGGTCCTGGGTGGCACGCCGACCTTCAACCAAACCCGTGCGCTGCAGCCGGAGCATGTGACCAAGGCCTTCGGTAAACGCGCCACGCTGTTCCGCACCCTGCGGCAGCGCGCGGACCCGCTCAACCGGCTGCGCAACAGCTACTTCGGCTATCTCTTGGGATGAACTAACAGCCCGCCGGGGTCACGCCTCCGGTCTGCGCAAACGCAACTGAATGGCCGCGACGATGAACGCAACGCCGACGCCGACGCCGATCCAGGTCGGCGCGCTCGACAGGAAGTCGAGCGGCGCGAGCATATGCCATACGCTGCCCGGCGTTGCGGCACTGGCGCCACCGCTCAGCGTCGGCGGCCAGAGGCCGCGCTCCGAAGTATCGTGGAAAATCGCCGACGGATAATCGAATGCGCGATGCTGCAACAGACTCCCCACCACGTGAGTGCCGAAGAACGAGCGCTCCAGCAGGTACAGCGCCAGCGGCGGCACGATCGACCACAGCATGACCGCGCGCTTCGCCCAGGCCGATATCGCCAGTAGATAGCCAATGAACGGCAGATACCAGATGGCCGTGGTCACGATCAGGTACAGCCAAAGTACCTGAAGCTGCAGCCACAAATCCGGATGCCACAGAGCGCTGCCCAAGGTCGAGTGAGCACGCACCGAGACGATGAACGCCACCAACAGCGTCGCGACGTCCGCCGCGATGAAGTACACCAGCGGAATCGCGATCACGCCGGTGAACAGCTTCGCCAGCACCGTCGCGGTATCGGACACGGGCAGCGACTTCCAAAACAAGATGCTGCGATCCTTCCGCTCGGAGTACAGGCAGTCGAGCAGGTACCAGGTGGAATAAATGTTCATCACCGCGAAGAAAATGACGCCGAAGGTGAACAGCACGAGGCCGCCGATGGCGCGCGTCTGATCCAGCGAGGGCAGATCATCGATCTGCACCGTGCCGAACAAAGCCGCCAGCATGAGTGCCACACCGATGATCGCCGGCACCATCCATATGGCACGGTTTTCCCAAAACTCGCGTCGGATCAGCCAGACATAGCGATTCATGCGGCGGTCCCCGAGAGTTTGGCGACGAATAGATCGGACACGCTGGGCGTGAGCACCTCGCCGCAAGCCGCCAGCTTCGCGAAGTCGGGATTCTCGAAGTACAGAATGATCTTGCCGAGCGTGCGGCGCTCATGGAAGGGTCCGAGCGCGCGCGCCGCGGCGAGCTGTGGCTCGGTCACCACCACCGCGGCGTAACGCGAGGCGATAGCCTCGAGCGAGCTATCGAGCACGATGCGACCCTTGTCGATGAAGATCACGTCCGTCAGGAGATTCTCGACCTCTTCCACCTGGTGGGTGGTGATGAGGATGCTGCGCGTCTCATCCATGTAATCGTTCACCAAGGCATCGTAGAAGGCGCGCCGCGCCAGGATGTCGAGCCCCAGCGTCGGCTCGTCGAGCACGAATAATCTGGCGTCGATGGCCATGGTCAACGCAAGATGCACCTGGGTCTTCATGCCCTTGGACAACTCACGCATGCGGCGTTTGCCGGCAATGCCGGTCTTCGCGAGCAGCGCGGCCGCCCGTTCTTGCCGGAATTTCGGATGGACGCCGGCGACGAAATCGATGGCATCGTCCACCCGCAGCCACGACGGCAGCACGGCGACGTCGGCGATGAAGCAGGCCTCCAGCATCAAGTCCGCACGCTCGGCAAAGGGCTCGCGGCCCAGGACGCGCAGGTGGCCGTGGTAGGACGTCAACCCCAGGATGGCGCGCAAGGCACTGGTCTTGCCCGCGCCGTTCGGGCCGATCAGGCCGACGATGCGCCCGGTGTCGACCGTGAAGGTCACCCGGTCCAAGGCGGTCTGTTTACCGTAGTTCTTGCTCAAATCACGAGCTTCGATGAGCGCGGGCATGGGGTAACTCAAGTCATCACAGCATCATGTGGGGCCGCTATAGTACGTCCATGAAGTACCCACCGGCGCGCGATTTGCCAACCACCCCGTCAGTGACTATCTCTCGGTTCGTGACCGCGCCATCCCTGGTGACTCTGGTGCTCTTGGCTGCCTCGCTGATAGCTCCCGTCCAGGCCGCCTCGGTGCTGATGATCTCGGTGGACGGCATGAAGCCGGAATATGTCACCCAGGCGGAGCAGCACGGCTTGAAGGTCCCGTTCCTGCGTAGCCTCATGGCCGAGGGGACCTACGCCGCGGGCGTCGAGGGGGTATGGCCGACGATCACCTATCCCAGCCACACCACGCTGCTGACCGGCGTGTCGCCGGCCGAGCACGGCATCTACGACAATCTCGAGTTCGATCCGCGTCACACCTTCGGCGACGCCTGGTTCTGGTATGCCCACCAGATTCGCGTGCCCACCCTGTGGCAGGCCGCGCACGATGCCGGGCTCATCACGGCCAGTGTTGGCTGGCCGGTGAGCGTGGGTGCCACCGACGTCGATTTCCTGATTCCCGAATACTGGCGCATCTTTCGGCCCACCGCGGACTTGAACCCCGCCGATCGTGAACTCATCGCCGATCTTTCTCGGCCCGAGGGTATGCTCCGCACGATGCAGGCCACGTTAGGTCCCTATCTCATGGGCAATGACGTCAGCCCCGCAGCGGACGACATCAAGACCCGCTACGCCGTCGATATCCTGCGCGAGCACAAGCCGCAATTCATGACCCTGCACTTAAGTTCACTGGATGAAGCCGAGCACGAGCACGGGCCTTTCAGCGCCGCGGCCAACGAGGTCGCGGAGAGCATCGACGGCATGCTGGCGCGCCTGGTCGCCGCCTCGCGCGCCGCCGATCCCGCCGCCATCGTGGTGGTCGTCTCGGATCACGGATTCGCTCCCTTGACGCATGCTGTGCACTTATACGTAGCGTTCTCGGCAGCCGGACTGATCAAAGCCGGTGCCGAGCCCGGCAGCGCCACTGTGCAGGACTGGAAAGCCGCACCCTGGCCGGCCGGCGGCATGGCGGCGGTGATCCTGCACGATCCAGCGGATGAATCGACCCGTCAAAAGGTGCGCGACCTCCTGCACACGCTCGCGGCAAATCCCGACAACGGTATCGCCCAGATACTCGAGCGCGGTCCCATCGCCCAGCGCGGCGCCTTCCCCGACGCGTCGTTTCTGGTGGTCATGAAACCCGGGTTCTACGTCGGCAGCAACACCACCGGTGACCTGGTGACCGATCTGGTCGGCCACGGCGGCCACGGCTTCGCGCCAACCTATCCGGAGATGCGCTCCGCCCTGTTCGTGGCAGGCAGGGGTATCGCCCGGCATCGCGACCTCGGGCTCATCGACATGCGGCAAATCGCACCCACCGTCGCGACCCTGCTCGAGGTGCCCATGCCGAGCGCCAAGGCAAAGCCGCTGGCCGTGCGGCAATAGGGCGGAGTTTGGGCTACCATTGCCCGCTTTTGCGCTGGGAGAAAGCTGATGAAGAAGCCAGTCACAGTCACGATCACGGGTGCCGCCGGCAATATCGGCTATGCGCTCGCCTTTCGTGTCGCCTCGGGTCAGATGCTGGGCGCCGATCAGCCCATCAATCTGAATCTGCTGGAGATTCCGAATGCCGCCGCGGCGGTGCAGGGCGTGGTGATGGAGCTGAACGACTGCGCGTTCCCGACGCTCAACAAGGTTACGGCAACCAGCGATGCCATGGTCGCCTTCAAGGACTGCGACTTCGGACTGCTGGTGGGCGCCCGGCCGCGCGGCCCCGGCATGGAGCGCAAGGATCTGTTGCTGGCGAATGCGCAGATATTCTCCGCCCAGGGCAAGGCGCTCGACGCCGTCGCCAGCCGTGGCGTGCGCATCTTGGTGGTGGGCAATCCGGCGAACACCAACTCATTGATCGCGCAGCGTAACGCACCATCCCTCTCGCCCAAGCAATTCACCGCCATGACCCGGCTCGATCATAACCGCGGCCTGGCGCAGGTCACCGAAAAAACCGGCAGCGGCTTGGCGGACGTCAAGAAGGTCATCATCTGGGGCAACCATTCGGCGACCCAATATCCCGATCTGCATCACGCCACCGTCGCCGGCAAGCCTGCGCTCACGGTAGTCGAGGATGCCTGGTTCAAGGAGAGCTTCATCCCCACGGTGCAGCAGCGCGGCGCGGCCATCATCAAGGCGCGCGGCACTTCCTCCGCAGCCTCGGCCGCCTCGGCGGCGCTGGATCACATTCACGACTGGGTGCTGGGCACACCCGCCGGCGATTGGGTCAGCATGGGCATTCCCTCCGACGGCAGCTATGGCATTCCGGAAGGGGTGATCTATTCATACCCGGTAACCTGCAAGGGCGGCGAGTACAGCATCGTCCAGGGCCTCGCCATCAACGATTTCAGCCGCGAGAAAATGACGGCCACGCATCGCGAGCTGCTCGAAGAACGCGACGGGGTCAAAGATTTGATCTGAATGGAGCCATATTGGGCAACGAGGTCCGCACGATACTGCACGTGGACATGGACGCCTTTTACGCGTCCGTGGAGGAGCATGACCGGCCGGAGCTCAAGGGCAAGCCGCTGATCGTCGGCGGCACCGGCGGGCGCGGGGTGGTGGCCGCCGCGAGCTATGCGGTGCGCCGCTTCGGCGTGCACTCGGCCATGCCGATGTCGAAGGCGCTCCAACTCTGTCCCGACGCCGTTTGCGTACACCCGCGGATGGCTCGCTACCAGGAGGTGTCGGAACAGGTCTTCGCGATCTTTCACGAATTCACCCCGCTGGTGGAAAGCCTGTCTTTGGACGAGGCCTTTCTCGATGTGACGGCGAGCCAGCGGTTGCTGGGCGACGGCGTGACCATCGCCACCGCGATCAGGCGCCGCATCCGCGAACGTACCCAGCTCACCGCCTCGGTGGGGGTGGCGCCCAACAAGCTGATCGCCAAGATCGCATCCGACCTCAACAAGCCCGACGGGCTGTGCCGCGTGGGCGCCGACAACCTGCACGCCGTGCTCGATCCACTGCCGGTGGAGAAGCTGTTTGGCGTGGGCAAGAAGTCGCTGCCCGCCGTGCAGGCCGCGGGCATCCGCACCTTCGGCGACCTGCGCCACGCCGACGCCGCGACGCTGTGGCGCGCCTTCGGCAAGCAGGGGGCGGCCATGCGTGACCGCGCCGCCGGCATCGACGATCGGCCGGTGGAACCTGCGCGCGAGGAGAAGTCCATCAGCGCCGAGGAGACCTATGCGGTCGACATTCGCGATGCGGCCGCACTAAAAAGTCAGCTCATGCACCTGGCCGACCGTGCGACCACCCGCCTGCGCGCGCACGACCTCGCGGCCGGCAAGGTCACCGTGAAGATCCGCCGCGCCGATTTCTCGACCTATACCCGCCAGCGCGCGCTGGAGCCACCGACCCAGGACACGGCCGTGATAGCGCGCATGGCGCAAATTCTGCTGGGCGAGTGGCTGCGGTCCCAGCCCCAGGCCGCGGTGCGACTGCTCGGCGTGGGGTGTGGACACCTGCAGAGGCTGCGCCAGGCCGATCTGTTCGCACCCAGCGCCGCTCCGCACAAGAATTCACGGCTCGATGCCACCGTCGACGGCATTCGTGATCGCTTCGGCACAGCCCTGCTGACGCGCGCCAGCCTGCTGCCGCGCTCTTCGGGCGGCTCCGGTCCACGCGACCCTTGAGCTTTGGGTTACTCTGGCGGCCATCATGTACACGAGTTTCTTCGGCCTCAGTGAAAAGCCCTTTGCGATCACGCCGGATCCGCGCTACCTGTACCTGAGCGAGCGGCATGCCGAGGCGCTTGCCCATCTGCTGTACGGCATCAACGAATCGGGGGGCTTCATTCAGCTCACCGGCGAGGTGGGCACCGGCAAGACCACCGTGGTGCGCACCCTGCTATCGCGGGTGCCGCACCATGCGGACGTCGCCGTGATCTTGAATCCGCGCGTCACGCCGGTGGAGTTCCTGCTGACCATCTGCGAGGAGCTGCGGCTGCCCCTGGACGATGCCGATCGCGGCAGCGTCAAACACATGGTCGATGCGCTGAATCGGCGCCTGTTATCAGCCCATGCCGAGGGCCGCCGCATCATCGTCATCGTCGACGAGGCACAGAATCTGTCGGCGGAGACGCTGGAACAGGTGCGGCTGCTCACCAATCTGGAAACGCCCACGCAGAAGCTGTTGCAGATCATTTTGATCGGTCAGCCCGAATTGCGCGAGTTGCTGGATCGCAACGATCTGCGGCAGCTCGCGCAACGCATCACCGGCCGCTACCACTTGAACCCCTTGTCGCGCGAGGAGACGCATGGCTACGTCCGTCACCGCCTGCGTGTCGCGGGGGCCAGCGGCGAGATCTTCACCGACGCCGCCCTGCGTGAGGTGCATCGCTTGGCGAATGGGATTCCGCGGGTCATCAACGTGACCTGTGATCGGGCGCTGCTCGGTGCATATACCCAGGAGACACGCAAGGTCAGCGCTGCCCTGGTGCGGCGCGCGGCCGGCGAGGTCTATGGACGACGCTTCGCGCCCCTGTGGCTGGCATGGACCGCGGGCGCGCTGCTGCTGGTCGGCAGCATCGCCACCGGCCTGCTGGCGGTGAGGCTGTGGCAGCACCAGACGAGCGCGCTGCCGGCAGCGGCGGTGCGAGCGGAGCGGCCGGAACGGGCACCCGCTAACCCACCGTTGGCTGCCGCCGGCGAGTCGACCGCTGCCGCATCGCCTGTCGTCGCGGCGCATCGCTATAACGTCATCAGCCGTTCGCCGGTATCGCTCAACGCCCTCTTGGAGGCGAATAGCGCCAACACCACCGATGCCGCTGCGTATCGCCGCTTGCTGTCGCTATGGGGAACGGCCATGACCGACGATCGCGATCCCTGCGGCCAGGCGCAGAAGGCCGGTCTGGCCTGCCTCGAGCAGCGTGGGTCCTGGGCCCAGGTCCGCACGCTCAACCGGCCCGCCATCCTCACGCTCACCGACGATCAGGGCCGCAAGGCCCGGGTCGTGCTCTCGGCGCTGGACGACGCCACGGCGACACTGAACTTGGGCGAGCATGACGAGCGGGTGCCGCTCGACGAAGTGTCGCGCGACTGGTTCGGCGAATTCACGGTCATCTGGAAGCCGAAGACCCAGCGCGCCAGGCCGCTGTCGATGGGAATGCGCGGCGATGAGGTACGCTGGCTGCGGCGCAGTCTGAACGCATTGCACGGCGCCGCCGCGGATCCCGAACACGGCGACGTGTACGACGAGCAGCTCGCCATCGCCGTGCAAAATTTTCAGCGCGAGCATCGTCTGAACGTCGACGGCATCGCGGGCCTGCAGACCCAGGTGGTACTCGATACGGCCTTGGCCGAACCCGGTTCGCCGCTGTTACAGCAAAACTCTCCGCACGGTTAGGAGCGGTATGTCCTTCATTCTCGACGCACTCAAGAAATCGGAACACGAACGCCAGCGTCAGACCATCCCAGGCTTGGTCGAATCGGTCATCGCGCGGCCGCGGCAACGGCTGCCGCTGTGGGCCGTCGCCCTAGCCGCGCTGCTCGCGATCAACTTGCTGGTACTAATGGCGGTGTTGATCCGCGGTTGGATGAGCGGCGGCGCCAATGGCGCACGCGTCGCCCCGGCGCATGCCACGCTCGCGCCCGCAAACGCAGCCGCCACGCCGGCGGGCAGCTCGGCGCCGGCCGACGACCGGCAATTCAGTCCCCTCGATAACCCGCCGGGCGGCGCCTCACCGGTTTACGCGCCGGAAGTGCCCGTGACGGCGGCCGCGTCCGAGGCGCCCGAGCTCCGGCAAGCGGCGGTGCCCGGCGGCCCGGCGGCGCATGCCATTCATCGGCGCGATCCGCTACTCGACAACGACGACTATAAGGCCGAACAGGACGAAACCCTGCCGACGATCAGCGAACTGAATCTGCAGGGGGCGCAGGCACTGCCGGAGTTGCATCTCGATGTGCATGTGTTCGCCACGAATTCGGCCGAGCGTTTCGTGTTCATCAATATGCGGAAGTATCACGAAGGCGCCACGCTGCAGGAAGGCCCGACGCTCGAGCGCATTCGGCGCGATGGCGTCGTTTTGAACTACCAGGGTTTGCGCTTTCTATTGCCGCGCCAGTGACCCCGCCAAGCGCTCGAGCGCGTCGCCGCAGACACGGTAGTTGACCCACTCGGGTCTGGCCTCGGCGCCGAGCGATTCGTAAAACTCGCGTGCCGGGGCATTCCAGTCGAGTACGGCCCATTCGAACCGACCGCATCCTCTCTCGACCGCGACCCGCGCCAGATACGCCAGCAGCGACTTGCCGATGGCGCGGCCGCGAAAGGCGGGGCGTACGAATAGATCCTCCAAGTACAGTCCATGCCTGCCCAGGAAGGTGGAGAAATTGTGAAAATACAGAGCGAAGCCGGCCACTTCGCCGTCGACGCGGGCGAGCACCGCCTCGGCGCTCGGACGCGCGCCGAACAATGCCTGATGCAGTGTGGCCGCGCTGGCGACAACCTCGTGTTGCAGCTTTTCGTAAACCGCCAACTCGTTGATTAAGGCGAGAATGAGGGGTATGTCGGCGGCACGCGCGGGTGTAATCTCAAGAGCGTTTGCTAGCGTCACGGCAGACACCTGGGAAGAACTCGAGGGGATGACATCTTACATGCGCTACCGTTACGGCGTCCCGATCTCGATCATGCGATCATAAGCGCATGCGAAAAATCTTTGCCCTGACGATGAGCGGACTGGTGACCGTGCTGCCCCTGGCGTTGACGGTGTACGTCATTTGGTGGCTGGTGAACACCGTCGAGGGTTGGCTGCGCCGCGCCTTGATCGCGCTGAACATCGTCAGTCCCGCCCACTACTGGCCGGGACTTGGGCTGATCACCGGATTCTTTCTGTTGCTCGCGGTGGGCAGTCTGGTCAACGCCTACGCCGGCAAGATTATCCTCGAGTACTGGGATGATTTTCTGGGCCGCATCCCCTTCGTCAAGACGCTGTACGGCGGCTTTCGCGACGTGGTGAGTCTGCTGCCCTCGGGCAGCGGTGAGAAGCGCGACTTACAGCGCGTGGTGCTGGCGCGGTTCGCCGATGTGCATGCCATCGGTTTCGTCACGCGCGAGGACGTACCCGCCGCGCTGGAAGTACATGGCGGTCAGAACTGGGTGACCGTGTACTTCCCCATGTCGTATGCCTTTGGCGGGTATACGCTGTACCTGCCACGGGATCGAGTCCAACCCCTCGACATTTCGGTCGAAGAGGCGATGCGCCTCGCCATCACGGCGGGTCTCACCGCCGGTAGTCGCGGCAAGACCTGAACATCCGAGTAGTTCCCGTGGCCTCAACCCAAGACGGACCTGGCGTCAAAGGCGCAGCCGCGGCGGCGGGGCACAAGTCTAGGGTACGGCGCTGCACAGGGATCGCGGTGCTGGCGCTCGCGGCGCTGCCCGCGGCATTCGGGCTCGCGGCGGGCAGCACACGCCACGCGCCGCCCAAGGACGACATCGACGCCTATGCGGCATGGCGAGCCGACGCCGCGCGCGTCCTGGCGGCGCGCAGCGAAGCCAGCTCACTCGCCACCGCCGCCGCGCTGACATTTTTGGGACCGCCGTCGCGTCCGAAGGCGGAGACCGGCAAGGCGGCGGCCGCGGCACTCGAGCTCGCCGTCAAGGCAAACGAGCTCGCCCCCAACAGCAAGGGCATCAGCTGGTTACGACTGCTGCTCTGCATGAACGCACCGGGCTGCGACATACGCGAGGCGGCAACGACGGTGCGCTGGCTGGCCGCCGACAACGGCGCAGCCTGGCTACCCACCTTGACCATGGCGCAGAAGGATAAGGACGGCGAGGAAGTCGACCGGGTTCTCGTCAGCATGGCGGAAGGCAAGAGGTTCGACTTATACGTCAACCGCACCACCGTGATGATGTACGACGCGCTCAAACGCGTTCGCAAGCGGCTGCCGCCGAATTATCTCAAGACGGATGAGGCCCGCTTGGACGAGGCGATCGGCATCGCGAATGCCGTGGTGTTGCCGTCGTTCTCGCCGCTCATCAATGCCTGTCGCGACCCGGCGCGCTACGCGCAACGCCACGATGCCTGTCTTTCCTTGGCGAAAACCATGCAGCAGGGCGACGCCGTCATGGCCCAGCTCACCGGCTTCGCGATCGAAAAACGCTTGAATCCAAACGATGCCGGTGAACTGCGCGCCATCGCCGACCGCAGGCGCATGCTCGAATGGCGCATGGCGGCGGCGAATGGTGCGAACGCCACCGCTCGGTCGCGCCTGGCAAAAATGCGCGCGCTGCCGAGTGAAGATGATGTCAGCATCGCCATCCTCCGGGAACTGCGAAAACCCCTGTACCCACCGGAGGAGCATCGATGAGTGCTCAACGACTGCCGGCCCAGCAGTACCGCTGGTGCTCATCGACGATTCCCACCGCCTGCATGAAGGCATAGCAAATGGTGGAACCCACGAAACGGAAGCCACGCTGTTTTAGATCCTTGCTCATGGCCTCGCTGGTCGGCGTCGAGGTCGGAATGCCACCCAGGTACAGGGGCCGTCGACGCTGCACCTTGCCGTCGGTGAACTGCCAGAGGTAGTGATCGAAGCCACCCGGCTGTTCGCGGATCCGCAAATAGGCTCGGGCATTGTCGATGAAGGCGTCCACCTTGAGCCGGTTGCGCACGATCCCGGCGTTCAGCAACAGGCGCTGGCGTTGCGCGCTGCCATAACGCGCCATCTTCTCCGCATCGAAGTGATCGAAAGCGCTGCGATAGGCGTCGCGCTTGTGGAGGATGGTCGACCAGCTCAAGCCGGCCTGAGCACCCTCCAGACACAGCATCTCGAACAGCCGCTGATCGGCATGCACGGCAATGCCCCATTCCTCGTCGTGATAGGCGACGTAGACGGGATCGTCGGGACACCACGCACAACGCCGCTTACCGTCGGCGTGCCGGCGGGCCAGCGCGGTGCGACGCTCCGCCGCGGCCGCCACGCTGTTATTTCTTGTGCTTGTGGGGCGGCTTGACCGCGATCACTTCGACTTCGAGCAACGCTCCGGGAGCCACCAGCGCGGCCACCTGCACCGCGCTGCGCGCCGGCTTGTTGGGCTGCTCGGCGGTGCCGAAGAATTTACTGTAGCCCGCCATCAGGCCGGGAAAGTTGAGCTTGTTGTCATTGGTCGGATCCGCCGCCATGAACACCGTCATCTTCACGATGTCGCCCATGCCCAAGCCGAGCTGTTCCAGGGTTCCCTTGATCTGCGTGAGCACGCTGGTGGTCTGGGTTTCCATGTCGCCGAAGGATTCGACGCTGCCCTTCGGGGCATCCTTGTTCGCCACCAGCGGCAGAGCGCCGCTGACGTACACGGTATCGGTGCCCGCCGGTACGCTGACCGCGAGCGATATGGGAAAAGGATTGCCGTTCGGCAACGGTGTGCGCACCACGTCGGCGGCGTGCGCCGCGCCTAAGGCGTTCAGCAAGACGGTGGAGAAGAGCGCTGCGGCAAGCAAACGATTCGAATGGAACATGTTCAATCCCCTCGTGGTTGATCCAAATTTTTCAATGTCGCGGGCGCACTGTCCAGCGCTTTCGGTGCGCCGGTCGCCTGCTCCTCGGGCACCGACGGGCCACGCAGCGGGGCGCCGGACGAGTATCTAGCGCCGGTCAATGAGCCACCGGCATCTTCCTTGAGCCCGACGCCGGTGAGCCGCATACGTCGCGCCTGCGCCATGAGCCACGCCAGTGTCTGCGCCGCCGCCGCGTACGACAGGCCATCCGCATGGATGTTCGATATGCAATTGCGCTCCGAGTCGCGGCGGCCGACCTGGGGGGCATACGTGAGATACAGCCCCAGGCTGTTGGGCACGCTGAGCCCAGGTCGCTCACCGATGAGCACGACCACCAGGCCGGCGCCCATCTTGGCGCCGAGCTCATCTCCCAACGCGACGCGCGCCTGTTCGGCGAGCACCACCGGCCCCAAGGTCCAATCGGCAAGCAGCGGGTACACGGCCTGCAACAAGGGCACGGCGTGCGCCTGCACGGCGCTCGCCGACAAGCCGTCCGCCACCACGAACACGGCATCGAAAGGCCCGGCCGGCAGCGGCTCGAGGAGATCGCCCGCGAGCTTGCGGCCCAAGTCGGGTCGGCGCAGATAGATCGAGCGATCCGCGGCGGCGGACCGCACGCACACCGTGGTAAGAGGCCGCAGTTGCTCGGCCATGACGCTGAAGTCCACGCGCGCCGCGACGGCATCGCGCGCGCTGGCATGAGCGTAGGCGAAGTCCAGCAGGCGCCGCGTGGGGAGCGCGTCGCCGGCCCTGCCTAGGGCGATGCGGGCACGCGAGACGCTGGTAAACCGCTGCCACAGTTTATCGACGTCCTGCCGCGACATTCGCCTCCTCGAGCAGCAAAATATTGGCGGACGAGGGCGGCGCCAGCCGTCCACGCGCGTCGAGCAGCGCCATCCGTTCCAGCCAGGCGGCAAACTCCGGCGCGGGCTGTAACTTCAACAAGTGGCGCAAGCCCAATACATCGTGAAACGACAAGCTCTGATAGTTCAGCATGACGTCGTCGGCACCCGGCACCGTGATCAGAAAATTGACCCCCGCCACCGCCAGCAGCGTCATCAGCGAGTCCATGTCGTCCTGATCTGCCTCCGCATGGTTGGTGTAACAGGCATCGCATCCCATGGGCAAACCCAATAACTTGCCGCAGAAGTGATCCTCGAGGCCAGCGCGGATGATCTGTTTCGAGTCGTACAGGTATTCAGGACCGATGAATCCCACGACGCTGTTGACGAGCAGCGGATCGTACGCACGCGCCACCGCATAGGCTCGCGCTTCCACGGTCTGCTGATCCACCCCATGATGCGCGCCGGCCGACAGCGCGCTTCCCTGGCCCGTCTCGAAGTACATGAGGTTGTTGCCCACGGTACCGCGCTTCAATGACTCGGCGGCCGCCTTGCCCTCGGCCAGCAGCGCGAGATTGATGCCGAAGCCGGTATTCGCCTTCTCGGTGCCGGCCACCGATTGAAACACCAGATCCACCGGTGCACGTCGTTCGATGGCCTGCAAGGTGGTCGTCAAATGCGCGAGCACGCAGGATTGAGTGGGAATGTCGTAGCGGCAACGCACCGCATCCAGCAACTCGAGCAGCGCGATGGTGGTGTTCAGATTATCGGTCGCCGGGTTGATGCCGATGACGGCATCGCCCATGCCGAACAACAGGCCATCCAACACCGAACCCGCGACACCGTCGAGATGATCCGTGGGGTGATTCGGCTGCAACCGGCTACCGAGGTGTCCGGCCAGACCCAGCGTGTTGCGAAAGCGGGTCACCACGCGACATTTGGCGGCCACCGCGATGAGGTCCTGATTGCGCATCAACTTGGACACGGCCGCCGCCATCTCCGGCGTGATGCCCGGCGCCACGGCACTCAATACCGCCGCGCTGGCCTCGTACGACAGCAGCCAGTCGCGAAACTCGCCGACGGTCATGTGGCGCAGCGGCCCAAAAGCGGTCGCATCGTGGGTGTCGATGATGAGACGCGTGACCTCGTCGCTTTCGTACGGCACCAGCACGTCGTTCAGAAACGCGGTCAACGGGATGTCCGCCAGCGCGTAGCGCGCCGCCACCCGCCGCGCGTCGCTCGCAGCGCTCAATCCCGCCAGTTCATCGCCGGAGCGGCGCGCCGACGCGCAGGCCAGCACGGTCCGCAGATCGGGGAAGACATGGCGCTCGGCGCCTAGTACCTGCGCATACGTGGTCATTGGCCGAGCGAGTGCACCGGGTCAGTCGTCAGACGTGCAGGCGCACGGGGTGGCGCTCCTGCTTGTAAACCAGCTCGATACGGTCGACGCCGCGCGTACGGCGCGCAGCGCTGCGAATCTCATGCATCAGCTTCAGCAGCACCGGCGTGTTGACGTCCAAGGACGAGCGCAGGCGCGGCTCCACTCCCAGGTGCAGCACCACGAAGCGCTCCTCGGCCAGGCGCACGAACACGGCAACGCCCAGCGGATGGCCGGTCTCGGAGACCGCGAACAGGGTTTGCACGCCTTGCACGTCTCCGACCCGGATGCGCAAGCTGCCCTCGTGCTCGTAGATCTCGGGCACACCGTAGGTGGCGATGGACTGTTGGATACCCAGCCGCACACGGTGCTGATTCGCGTTGAAAAACAACAGTTGTTCCAGCGCGGAGCGCTGCTCCAACGCCAGTTTGCAGGTAATTCGGATCGAATCGCTCAATGCGTTGTCCTGCGGGGGAGACGGCCCCCGAATGAGTATTCGGCCGTAAACCAAGTTCTGGCAGCGCGACGGCGATCGTCCGTCCGTCCGACCCTCTATCGTATAGGGTCGACGGAGGAATGACACTACGAAGTGAAGGCTTTTTTGCTGTCGAGCAGCATCGGGGCTGGTGCATCGCGGGCCGCTGCGCGTGGCGTGGCCCTAGGAGCCTGTATCTTTTGCGATTACCCGGAACGCTTACCTTGAATGGTTGCCTCGTTGGGTCGTTACCCTGGTCTTTATCCTGGTCTTTATCCTGGGGGTTTGCCCCGGTAGGCGTTTATGCCGCCGAACTTCGCGGCAAGGCGGCCGACTCTTGGGTGAGAGCACCGATTTCCGCACCGATTCTCAGATCGTCGACCGGACCGAAGCTGTGCTTGCGGATGAGACCTCGCTTATCGATCAGCACCAAGCTAGGGGTGCCACGCATCTTGTAGCGTTCCATGGTGTGCGGAATCGGGCTCGACGGGTTGGGCTGATCCAGCGCAATCGGAAATTTGAGCCGGTACTCCTGGATGAACGCCTTGAGCACGGCCGGACTAAAGGCGTCGTGATGCTCGAACGTGGTGTGTAGACCGATCACCGAGACGTCGCCGGGTTCGAAGGTCTCGAAAATCCTCAGCGCCTGCGGAATGCCGTACGACACCGACTTTGGACATAACACTTGGAATGCCACGAGCACGACCACCCGGTCGCGCAAGCCGGCGAGCAGTAGCGGGCGCTCGGTGTTGAACCATGTTTGAACCTGCAACTCGGGTGCCAGCGGAAGCGACGTTGTCATGGTGGGTGCACGCCGCTGGCGGTTCAAACAACCGCAGGGCGATGGTTCTCATGGTTAGGGAATGATCCAGGTATTCCCCATTGTGTACTCAAAGAACGAAGGCCGGCAACACCCCCGTCAGCCGGTGCCTTGGTTCAGGCGACCCCGTCTTGCTCGCGATCGCGCCGCTTGCGTTCCGCGATCTCCTCACGATCCACCGCCACGTCGCGCGGCGCTTTGATGCCGATGCGCACCTGGGTACCGGCGATGGACATGACGGTAACTTCGATGTCATCGCCGATTCGCAGAGCTTCCCCAGCACGCCGGGTGAGTATGAGCATAATGTCGTTCAGACGCCGTAAAAACTATTCCAAAACTCTAGCGTCGATGCGCAGACCTTGAATATGAGAGTTTCCTTGCTTCGTTTGTAGGATTGACACCGACAATTACAACGGGCGAACCCGGCGGACGAGGGGAGCAACGCCGGGCGGCTTGCGCACGGGGTGTCAGTTCCGACAGCAGTGAAGGGCTCGATTGGTTCGCGGATGCACAGCATCCGAACTTGTCCTGCGGGTCACTCATCCGCTTGACACGGTGAATATTTTTCACTGCCGATGCATACGATTATCAGCACGCGCCGCTAATCAGGCGACCGCCGGTTTTCTGGGCCGACCCCCCTTGCGTCCGTTTTTCTTGGCACTCTTGCGCTTCGCCTCCGAGGTTGATTTCCCGCCGCGGCTCGCGAAGATTGCCGCAACGGATCGAGCCGGCAGTATGGCCGGCAGGATCGCCGTCATCAGTCCATGCACCCTGATCTGAATGTCGCGGTCCTCGAGTTCGATTGCGGACCCATCGGGCCAGACTGCCAGTTTCACTAATTCCTCTGTGGGCACCTCTTGCAGAGCACCGATCCACTGACGGGGAATCAGAAAGCCGGATTCTCCCTGGATGACTATTTCGATCGCGTCACGCTCGGGTATATACCGCACCGCTTGTGCGCGTATTTCGGTCTGCGCGTGATCGCGGCCGGTGGCCAATGCGGTGGCGTAGTCGGCGTCGTTAATTGGATGTTGAGTCATGGTCGTGTTGACGTATGAGAACTTCACGCGTGCGATCTACTCCTCGCCCCGGTGTTTCGCATGCACATGCGGCGGACAGTGATCATTGGCGAACACGTAAACCGCACCGCCTGTGCCTGCCGATATAAACACTCTGCTCACGAGACACATTAAGCCAACGGCTTAGGTTAATCAAATTTGATTCATCGTCTCAGCCCTAATGTTCCTGCATATTTACTCTTGATAACCTATTTTTTGAGGAGTAGATATCGAAGTCGACGACGTTTGCCGGTCCGGCGAGGGCAGCGGAATTTCAAAAAATCACCATGGAGGGTTGAAATGAGCGCGACTATAAAGTGTACGGCCAAGCGGATGGCTGGCGGATCCGGTCATGAGCACATCTCGCTATTGTGGTGGGTACGTCACGAAAACGGCGTAGATGTAGGAGGCGAGGGTTATTCAACCCGGGATCAAATGGTCGAGTACATCGAAAAGAATGGAAACAATTCCGTGTGGTGTCCCGATCGCAATCCCAACCTCCCGGGGGCTTGGGTACACGTCCATAATAATGGTCACATCAAATATGTGCAGACCGTGGCGGATGGTCGAAAAACAGATAACCTACTTTCGTTAACCAACAGGTAACGGCACGTAGGAACTTTCCCAAGAAAAACCTATGAGCGATAACGATAAATTCCAAACCCAAGTCAACATTCGTCCACGTACGGGAGACGATACAATGGACTTCCATAACGGGTGTATAGCCATTCAGGCAGCCCTCAAAGAGGCCTTGGCTATGGCGGAAATTCCGCCAAAAGGAGTCAACGTGTCATGGGCTGAACCCAGATCGCCTGTACCGCAGGTGGGCAATTTCACAGTAACCGCGAACGGGCGAACGGTCACACTTGAGATAACGCGAAAGCGGATTATCGACTCATACGAGCGCGTCGGGGATCCTGAGTTATTGCAAAAAATACGGGAGCTGGCACATCAACTAACGAGGTAGACGCCCCCATCAAGGATTATTAAAAGAACCCCCACGGTGAGTCAATCGTAATCGAAGTCGCCATCGTCATCGGCCGGATCGTGGCCCTCCTCGACTCCTTGTTGCCGTCGGCGCACGCGGGCGGCGAATTCTTCATACGGCATGGGTCCCCTCGCATAGGCATCAAGCAAGTCCCTATATTCTTCGAACCGGGCCCTGGCTGCTGGTAATACCTTCGGCAAATTGGTCACCATGAATTTCTTGAGGCGACCGTCGGGATCGTTGCCGACGCGGATATCGTGATACCCCAGCAGCGTTTTTTCCCGTAGCTTGGCGGCCAGTTCAGTTTCAGACTGGGGAAGCAGCTGGTTGTAAGTCTGATGAATGATGAGTCCACAGGGGGATAACAGGCGGAAAGTGACGAACGGGATTCGACGCGCAATTAATACAGGGACCGCATCGACGGTAATTGCCTTCGCGAGTAATTCTCGAATATCTTTGTTGCCTGGGTACATCCACTCGCGCTTGTTTTTAACCTCGACTCCTGCCCAGCCAGCGGTGGAAGTCGATAGAGCGAAATCAAAGCGGCGGTCTCCCATTGAGTTTCCATCGAGGACCGATGGCGGCTCCTCTTTTCTGTAAAGCGTTTTGTCGTCGTGGTCCTGTAGATCGAGGTAGGCACCCAGATAATTGTAGGACCGCTGCGGCAGCATGGCTCGATACACGGCTATTTCCAACGTCTGTCCAATGCGAAGTGTCAGACGCCTATCCTGGGTCAGTTTCCACAGTGCTAGCTGATCGGCGAGGCGGGCTTGCATCAAGTCCGCTGGCGCGCTGCTGAGATAAAGCCATGTTCCGTTGGCTTCTTGATGCTCCAACAGTTCCCCGGTGTTTTTTAGTTGGTGCAAAGCATTGCCCAAGACGTGTGGGTTTATGCGTTGGTTGAATGGTCCCGCGTCTGCTATTTTTTGCTCGAGGGTCCGATGGCTGGCGATGGTATGTCGGCCAAGGACGCTGTGAATCCGCTTCTTTGCGAGCTCGAGGCGCTGCAGTTCTTTCGGTGTCGCTTGCTCCAAGTGCTTCGCATATCTCGCGCGGCGCCCGAGGATCATATTATATATATCTAGTAGTAGGGCGGCCTGGGTTCATTCGTTCATTCCATTAGATTAGCCCATTAATGAAAACATTCCCATAAATAACCCTTAATGGGAATGTTAGAATCCGGGGATGGCAAAATCTCCGAGAAAATCCGCAGCACCCAAAAAGCCGCCAATGCTCGAAAATGGGAAAGATACCCCGAGCGGACGCACTCCAAGGCCTTCAGCGCGCCGATCTCGAGCCTCCCCCTCCCCTGCTATCCCCCCACGGAGACAATCTAATCTGGATCGCCGCAGCCGGGAATACCTAACGCCGGCGGAGGTTGAGAAGCTGCTGCAGGCCTCGAGCAAGGTCGGCCGCCACGGTGCGCGCGATCGGACGCTCATCCTCCTCGCCTACCGGCATGGGCTGCGTGTGTCGGAACTCGTGGCGCTGCGTTGGGAGCAGATCGACTTGAAAGCAGGCCTGGCGCATGTGTCTCGATTGAAGAATGGCAAGCCCTCGACACAGCCGATCCGCGGCCCCGAGCTGCGGGCGCTCCGGGAACTGCGCCGCGATTATCCTGAGTCACCGTATTTGTTTGTCACCGAACGTAAAGGACCCATGACGCCGGCGACGGCACGCAAGCTCATCGCGCGCGCCGGCGAGCTCGCGAAACTCCCCTTCCCCATCCATCCGCATATGCTCCGCCATGCCTGTGGTTTCAAGCTCGCCAGCGAGGGCCAGGACACGCGCGCGATCCAGCAGTACCTTGGACATAAAAACATCACGCACACCGTGCGCTATACCGAACTCAGCCCGGATCGGTTTAAGGGGTTTTGGAAGGATTGAGCGAGCCGAACTGAGGTGGATTCAGCTGTAGGCCGAGGTATTTCGCCTTGTTGAAAAAATCTACTGCCAGCCATTGACCGCGGACCTGTTCAAACAAGATCCGATCGGGTGCTTTGTCCGACCAATCATAGGACGCATCGTGGATTCGCACCGCTGCCACGAGGGCGTCTGTTTCAACCTTTCCACCAGCCTCGCGGATTTCTTTGAACATCTCAAGCAGCTGTACTGCGGTCAAACGAAAGAGCAGTGCGTTCCCGGCGTCTTGGCTGAAACTCGCACCGTTGTTCATATCGAATTTCTTGAACAGATCCGAGTGCGATGGAATTTCTTGAAGCTTATGCCAACGCTTTTTTCCAAAGCCTGGCGGGCGCTGCGGAATTTAAAACGCAATTTGATCGTTTCGAGCACTATCCAAACTCAGCTGGTCTCTGGGCCTACCGTTGCACGACTACTGCAGGGTCGCTTCGCACTTCCGCGCGGCTGTACGCAGGGTCATCGGCGTTGAGACATAGAAATACGAGGTTGTCTTGGCGTGGTGAGAATCCGTAGACGCCAGATTCTGATGAATGCTGGAACACGAGGTGTTTGCCCATCTTATCGCAGTAGTCGTTCGCCGCCTTTAGAGCCTTGATGTTTGTGTTCGCCTGCGTCGCGAAGCCAACGCCGGTCATCGACAATTGATAGGTATCCTTGCCGATGGGAACAACCGTCGAGGGAACCGTCACGCAGCCTGCGACCGCGACGCTGAGCAAGATCAATAGTTTATGCATGAGAGCATCCTTGGAAGTTATCCGCCGACAACGACGCGGAGCGGTCGGTATTGTGTGTTGTTCAGCGTCACTGTTTGGCCAGTCGCGAACTCCCAACCCTCGTGCCCGCCAATCTCGCGAATGCGATTGGGCTCGATGACCAACGGCTGTTGGTAATGCAATCCATTGGCCGTGCTGGTGACCTCAAGAGTTACCTGGAGTTCCTCGTTCGAGAGATTTTGAAGCACCGCAACCTGGCCACTGCCGAAAATCGCCTTTCGAAATCCGACTCGCACCGGTAAATCGGGCCGCACTTCGGCAACTAGCCGTGACTGGCTAGCCTGAAGTTGGTTTTTCGCTTGCCACAATTGCTGTTGGAGCGACTGCGTTTGTTGGTATTGAGTAAACGAGTAGCCGCACGCCACTAACGCGACGATCACAGCGACAATGGCAATAGATCTCATACTAGCGTCACTGCGCATAGGAACTCCCTGTTAATCTCGGCGCAACAATAGCTCTGTTGCGCCGGCGGCGGGCGCGGCCGGCGTCACGCGACGAGTTCAGGGCGTGTGATGAGCGTCTCGGTTCCCCCACGCGGTGCTAGCTAGGGGCCGGGAAGCTAAGATCCCCTCTCGCTTCGATCTTCACGTGTAACCCGTGGCCCGTGCATGTGATCGCCAAGACTGCTATGTTCGTGGATCAAGGAGAATCCCCATGAGCGAGACGGTTGAAGTGACTATTCCGGTTGATGCCGAGACGGCGCAGGCACTCAAAAGCCCCGCGCGTCGAGCTGCTGCGGGTCGCTATCTGAGCGGTCTGGTCAAGGGTGGCCGGGCCCGCGATCTTCTCCAGGAAGCCATCGCCGATATCAAAAGCGAAGCGCACGCGCGGGGACTGACTGATGCGGATGTGGATGCTGAGCTCGAGGCTTGGCGGGCAGAACGCAAAACTTGATCGTCGTCCTTGATGCATCGACCTTGGTCTCCGCTGCCTTAAAAATCGATAGCATCCCGGAGCGCGCATTCCTGCGCGCCGTGCACGAGACCAATACGTTGTTGCTCTCGCAAGCAGTCGAGGATGAGTATCGAGAGGTGATTTTCCGACCGAAATTCGATCGTTACGCTTCCGTTGAGCGCCGGCAGCGGTTTCTCGACATCATCTTGGTCGCAGCCGAGACGATCGAACCGACTGAAATTATGCGTGAATGCGCCGATCCGAAGGACGACAAGTACTTGACGCTCGCGGCCGCCGGCAAAGCTGACGTCATCGTGAGCAGCGATGTGCGGCACTTGGTGTCCATGCATCCCTGGCGTGGGATTTCGATACTGTCGCCGGCGAACTTTCTCGCGCTCGCCTGAACCACAGTTTCACTCCTCTCCCCCGCCGTCGGCTATGTTT
>Ga0116227_10000612_pt1 | contig 71482 bp, 47 predicted proteins | sample S1TSphgellanicum_FD_89693 | JGI IMG/M metagenome (GOLD analysis project Ga0116227, IMG submission 89693) | Host-associated microbial communities from peat moss isolated from Minnesota, USA - S1T2_Fb - Sphagnum magellanicum MG | ecosystem: Host-associated > Plants > Peat moss > Unclassified... | reverse complement strand
TCTGTTCCTACTGTGAACCACATGTAGTACCATGTACTGATGCCAATGGAACTGCCTGCCATCTGCTGTTGTTTTTGATGATGCAAAATTCAAACAGTACCCTTTTCCAGAAACTGGCATCCCCAGTTTTGGTCTATAGCTCTTATTGGTTTGTGTACGAGGCTAGAAGGTGGAAGGCAGGAATTCATTTTCTTGAGATGTCTGAAATTACAGGAAAGACTCCACAAGGATACCACACATATTGGAACATAGTGTGTTGTGCGGCTCAAGGAAGTATCTGTTGAAGGAGCCATTTGTAGAACTGCTTAAAGGGAGTCTCCACACTTTCCTGAACACCTTTACTTACCCTGACCGCACCTGTTACCCTGTCACATCCACAAACATCAAGGTATTTGTCTGTTTTGTTTATTGATGAACTGCATATTCGAATTTCAGAAACTGTTTGTCTACTTCATTCTTGTAGCTCATCACAGGAGGAGGAGCAATGTATTATTGTCATAAAACTGAGAACTGGCAATGTCTTTGAGTTGTTTCTGAAAGCTATTTGACTAAAGGAATGAGAGTATCAGGAACTCTGGTACCTCTGCCATAGCACTCTGCTGCACTACAGTTCTAACACAATTGAACTTGCCCTTTGTTTTCCTGCAAGGTTGGATACTTTTGCACTTACCTACAGGGACTTGGGTCTTCTGGGATGGTGAGCAGGACTTCTACAATCTAGTGGATGTGTATCTAGATGTTGTATTCCACCCTCATTGCGTGGATGAGGTGCACACCTTTTAGCAGGAAGGGTGGCACTATGAGTTGAATGACCCATCTGAGGACATTACCTATAAGGGTAAGAAGGCTGCCTGTGGTACACAATGATTCTGCTCATGTCTGCAATTCTATTTTTCTTTGTAAAAGTTGCCATTGTGACCAAGAAATTGAATTGCTGATTATGTAACATTTCGTATCTGAACCTGAAAGTGACAGTATGTGAAATGATGTTGCTTCAATAAAGAGGTTTCTGTGTATATTCTGAGGAGGGCTACCTTTGATTATACATTGTTGAAGAGGTGATTGTGTCAAGTGTCTGACAACCATTCATTTTATCTTGTGATGTTGTTACAGGAGTGGTGTTTAATGAGATGAAGAGTGTGTATTCACAACCTGACAATGTGTTGGGCTGTGTCTCTCAGCAGGCTTGGACCCTAGTTCAAAAATGGATTTGCTGTTAGGTCTTTTGTGGTTCATCTTCACAACATGGCGATTAGAAATTTCTCAAGGTTTAATCAAGTTGGGTTTGAGAAAGATATGGTGACTGATGAAGTATAAAATTTGCAAGTGCGGGCTTTATTTCCTAACAACGCGTATGGTGTTGATAGTGGTGGAGATCCCACTGTTATTCCAAATCTGACCTTTCAACAATTCCAGGTCTATTTTTTGTTTCTTTGTGGGTGGACAAGCAAATAAATGTTCCAAGCTATTGTTGGAGCAGCACTAGGCAAGTTCAAGATGTTGGAGTGTCAATGTTGTTTGTGGTGATTTTTTTTCTAGCTAGAAGCATGGTACATTTTTCTCCACATGAAATTGTTTTGTGTGTGTGAAGGCAAGTCTTACTGCCTCGTCCTCAGCTCTCCTTTATGTTCATGATAGGAATTTCATGCCAAGTTTTATCATCCAAGCAATGATTTAGTAATCCTGCACAATGATCCCTTTCTGCAGCTCTAGTTGGCAGCTAAAAAACCCCATTTAGTCCAACAACCTGCTACACCCCAAAAGATGAAAGGCCTAGTACCACAAGAAGACATGATCTGCATCAGCTCTTGGATCTCCGTCTCTGCAAGGGGTAAAAGAAAACAACCAATTATAATATTAAAAAAATGGGTTCTAGAATCTGGCCGCAAAACACTTTACTTCTCCAACAAACTTCTTGAATGTCCTCCACAACAAAAGATGAGCTACATGAGCCCAACAATTGTAACAATAACAACAACAAACCTTGAATGAATTGTTGCACATTCGGACATGGTGTTTTGCAACATTGAGCGCTGCTTTAGCAACGGTTAAGTGTTTTGTCTTTTTCTCTCTCCCACACGACGTACACCAGTGAGTCTTGTTATCTCAAGTCAATCTTTGAGTAAAATGTCCCATGAAATACAATTCGAACATTTTACTGGGTAATTACTCGGTTGAAAGGGTAGGGAAAGGTAAAGGTAAAGGTAGGCGTGGGCGAATCGGGTAAGGGTAGGAGACAATGTATTACACGTTAACCTTTTACCCTACCTTGCCGAGGCTTACGGGCAAACATGAATTCACAAGACTCATCACGGCCCGGACTTGGGGGAAGCCACCACCTTCCCCCTTATAGTATATTTTGTGCTTGGCCAAAGGACTAGCACACAAATGTTATTATGTCTTGGGACTCCCAAGTGGGAGTCCCAAAATTCCCAAAGTTGGGACTCCCACAATGAGTCCCAACTTTGGGAGCCCATAACTTTGTGTGTCGACCTTTGATTGAGATAAGTTTTGAAGAAAAGTTGTAGCCCTTGTCAAGAGCTTTTTAACGGTATGTGACACACCACCTGCGCGTAAGGAAATCAGGGCGATTCCTGACTTTTAGTGATCGAGAGTCAAACTGACAACTTGATTCCTTGACCTATTTTTGGCCATAACTTATGTTTTAAGTATCCAAATGGGTCATGCGATCACATTTTAGACATCTACCTTCCAAGAGCTTTCCAATGATATAAGGAACTTTTCAATCCAATGAGTTTTGACCTCTGCAATCGCTCTCTGAAACTTGAAAGTCCATTGTGACTCCAACTCCCAAAATGGGAGTTCATTTGGGAGTGTGAGGTTTCATTCCCTCACACTCTCTTACACTCCCGTGAGCATGAAATGTGACTTTCGGGCTCACTCTAGGCTCACACTTTCGCAAGCCTTTGCCTTGGTCATAAACCTAAGGCTAGGGTTGTGACAACCTCCTCTATACTTTAAGTTTAAACTTAAAATGTCTCATGCAAATTACCAAAACAATAACTAGTTGATAAAATATTTTGTTCTAGTGAACTAATAGTAGTTAATTAGTAAAACTGTTATAACCAATTAAAATCTCAACAATCTATGACTTGTTTTGTCAATTGCTTATTTTGTTAACTATAGATTCAACATGTATATTTTGTTCACTTGTTAAATTGTCACCAGTTAAATTACTATCGATTTTTGTGTAAGTACCAATTCATCAACTATTGGTTATTTGTCCATGAAAATATGGATTCACAAAGAATTTTGGGTAACATTATCCTTTCCCAAAACTAGATTTCATCCTCAAAATGCTAGCTTTAAAATTTTGTGTTGACCTCTTCTTCTACAATAGGTTAGTTGATAGTTCTTTCAACCATTTTATTAATGATTATTGGTTGAACATTGGTTTCTACAAGTATTACATGTTGTAATCCATGATAGGCTCAATAAGTAAGTGCAATGACTTGGTAACTAGTATGTGGTGTCTTTGTTGCTAGTACAATAAATTGTTTTAGTGATAGAACTTGTATACCTTAACACATGTCCTACAACACTCCTAGGAATCAAGGGATAATACCCCTTGGTCCCATTATAATATGCTAGATACATGTTGGGATCCATGGACAAGTAAAGTGGAATAACCCGATACCATATTGGATAGGTGGGGATATGTGCAACATTGGTTTGACCTAGTACAAGAGGTGTAATAAGTAGTTGCCAAGTTGATGGATGGGTATTCGGTGTTATTGTGTTTCCCAAATTGGCATATGGAATCACCCTGGTTTCCGATGTAGTTCAAGGAACATTTGATCATTCAACTTCCCAAAGATTGGTGCAATAAGCCAAACATTGTGGTTAGGCAGTCATCCATCTTGAATAGTAATAAGTGGGTGAAAGCATGACAAAGTAGCCCAAAAAATAGTTCCATTATGCAAAGATCAGGGGTCTCCAAATAAAAAGTACAACAAGTAGATGAATTTGTGAAAATAATAAATTTTTTGGGTACATTATTTCTTAACTATTGTTGGCATTGGTTTCAAAAGCTAAATTAATATGATTATGTTTTTCCAATGCACTTGTAAGTACTTGGATTGAACCTTTGATTTTTGGTAGTTTGGAAAGTAAATTTTAAAACTAAAGAATATATGAATTTTTTTTGCAAACAACTATTTCTTTTTTCTTAGTCCTTGATATTGATGTGGTTAACATTTTTGTATATTTTTTGGTTAATGGAGTTTGTTTTCATAGTTAAATTCATCCTCAACCCTCAAAACATTACTACAAAAGGTGGGTGCAATTCATTAGTCCCCATTCATTAAACTAATGAATTAACTAAAAATTCAATGAAATTACTTGGCGTACAAGGACACCTTTTGTTAGAGTGAAAACTAACATAATTTTTGGGAATAATTTTGGGGTATTTTTTTAAGTCCAAATGATATGGTACAATGTTTTTGAAATGATCAAGGGAAGTTAAAAGTGTCAATGAAAAAATCTAAAGGTTCCACTTGAGGAAGGTTTAAAGTCTTGAAAAGTAACTTCATCAGTATTTTGAACATGTTCATTTATATTTCCACCATTTTTTACACTCATTCTCTATGGTTGGGTCTAGTGTTGTGGGGTCAAAGTAGTTGAAAGTATTTGTGGTTCCCTTCTTGACATACTTGTTTTCCATGGTTGGGACAAGTGTTGTCAAATGGCAACTAACTAAAGGTACTTATGGTTCTCTTCTTGCTTCATTTTTATTGGTGTATTATGATGATGTGAATCATCCATCACTGGTTGTTGTGCCTCCGTGTCGGGAGCATCAACACATTCATTACTCACTAGTTGGGACCATGGTTGTTCTTGTTTTTCTATAATTTCAATTAAATAGGTTATTATACAACTTTGTTTTTTTTTTATAAGGCCTCTTGACCATTATTGACAATTTCTAAAAATTATTTAGTTGTTATAAAAATTGCACTATGAGAAATCATGTCTTTTGCAACGTCCTATGCAATTTTTTTTTTTCCTTTAGAACTAATTTGAATTGCAAACTAATTATAATAGAATTTTTTTAATTACATAGGACAAGTTGCAAAGGACATGATTTCTCATAGTGTTGGCTTCAAAATTTGCAATTCAAATCAACTCTTCTAGGTAGTTAGAAACCACAAATTGGTTCCCCCTACATTTTTTATGTTTAATTAGCAAATCTTTACACAAATCTCCCCTTCACTAAGGATTTTCAAAGATACGGCAAAAGATAGAAACTCAAGCTTAAAAATTTCAAATAATTACAAATTTTAAAAAAATTTAAAAAAAGTTGTAAACATACAAATTATGCAAACATTAGTTTGATTTGTAACAAAAAATTTCTAAATGTGAATGTTTTGAAATTTGATTCATTTTGTGGTATTATCATAAAACCAAATGTTGCAAACATGATTGCTTACAAGTTCAATCTATTTCGTGGTTGCCAAATGTTAATGGGGTTTTCTATTTCCCACTTGATGCAAATATCCTTTCCTAAATTTTGAACATGTACAAACAACATAATGCTAACAAGTGTTTCAACTCATAATGAAAATACGAAATTATGTTCAGAAATCAAAGTTCCAAACTTGTACATTAAAAATTTAGAAAGTAAGTATGAAAAAACAAAGATTTGATGTTTTTCATGTTCTATCGTCACCTCTTATATATTCTAAGTTTGAACTTAAAATGCCTCATGAAAATCACCTAAACAATAATTAGCTAATAAAACACCTCGTTTTAATTGTCTAATAATAACTAGTTAGCAAATCTATTATAAACAATTAGAATTTCAAAAATATTCTACATGTTCTGTCAACTACCTGCTATGTCAACTACTAATTCAACATTGTCGCTGGTTCACCTATTTAGTTGTTACTAGTTATATTACTTCTAGTTCTTCTATAAATATTGATTCATCAACTATCGGTTACTTGTCCATCAAAATACCAATTCACATAAAATTTTGAGTAACAATGTTGTGCCAAATGATATGAATTTAATCCAAATTTTTATAAAAGCATATTCGTTTATCTTGTTTTTACATCTTTTTGTGCTAATGTACCTTTGTTTGAACCTATAACTAAACATTTTCCTTCTACTTAGTTATTGTATCCACCTTAATTTCTTAACAAGTTCATTTGGTTACATCATTTCCGATTAAATTCAAGCTTCTAATGGTACCTTTTCTACAATCATAACTTTACTTTCCATGACACGTAATTCATCATCATCATTTGCTCCTTCCTCATTATGATTTGTACCCTCCAATTGTTGCAACTATCCATGAACATCATCAATTTGCTAAATGTAATCATTAAAATATGTAGAATGCCATTGCACCATAAAGCTTGAACTTCTTACACCATTTCTTTAAGTTGAGCTTCATGCATTACTAATAATTAATTGTACAAAATGGCTCTTGTTATATATGACATTGTTTGTTGTTGCCATTTTTCATTTGCCATTGTCTTCTTCTCCTCATCATCTTGTGTTTATAATTTATGTTGTTGATATGTGACATCATTAATTTCATCTCTAAGCTTTTGCTTCTTTCATCAATGCACTTTTCCATTTGCTAATAACCAATCTTGATGAACTTTAACATAATTATGATTCCTTGCTCCACACGTGTAAGATAGCCTTCTCCTTCTACTAAAGCACCCAAATATCCCCTTCTAGTGTTGCCTCTGCATATTATAATTCCTTTACTATCATTTGAAGTTCTTGACTTTGTTCTTCATGTGTTTTAAAGGAATCCTTGTCCTTCCCTAATTGTGTAAACACTTCCTTGTTTTGAAATTCTAGTACCTTTTAGTTGTGTAGCCAATCTATTCATGACTTATTCCACCTTGATGCTTTTGTTGTGTAAGCTTCAACTTTTTTGACAATTGTGGTTTTTTCCCGTTAACTTCCTCCAATTGTTCCCATGTCATTTGAATTAACTTTTCATTTGACCTTTCTTTTCTTCAAGCTATTTTTGTTGTAGCAAAAACCCAATGTTTGATTATTCCCATTCTTGTCAATGTGCTTCAAAATCCATTGGATCAATGCATGACGTTGTGAACTATGTTATGTCAAGATTTGCTTTTAGCATTGTTTTTTGCCATCCCAAGTCGCTCTTGATTAGCTAAATGCAGAAGGACACACCATGAAAATGTTATAATCTACCAATTTTGTCTCCTTTATTTAAAAATGTGATCTCATAACAACCACCTTTTATTTGAAGCTTCATTGTTACATTAGTCCTAATTTGTTATATGGGTAGTGGTCTTTTTTACCTTTGTGAGTCATTTCATCATTTCCTCTGGTGTGTTCGATGAAATATCTCCAATATAAACATTGGCATACTACTTACACTCCACAAATTCAAGCAATAACTTAATTCCATGAACCTTGCAATTTACCTATTCATAGAGTTAAAGGCCAAACCTCACATAAAGAGAGCGTGCACCCCTTGGAAGTTGGAAGGATTGGGTGCCCAATAAAAGGCACCCTCAATACCATGTGTACACATAAAAATGATTTGAAGGTGGAATTGTGTTGGTGTGTGAATGCATTACCCTAAGGTCAATTCAATCATTAAATATTCCTTTATATATTGGAATGAAAATTTGTGAAAATATGAACCTGAGGTGTTGAAAATAGTGATAATTATCATGGCGGGTAACCCAAATAATTTCCCTATTCATAGGATGATATCATATTAAACTATTATAGATTATGAAAAAATATTAATATCAAACTCCTATTATAGTCCATAATATATAGGACCTTCCTTGCTTGGGACTAATTTCCAGTTTAATGTTTTTTTAATTTCTTATTAAAATAACTGGCAAGGTAGGTTATCATTGTTCTTGAAATTTTTAATCCACAAGTTATCAATTTCACTGTCAAAATTAATACCTTCATTAGCTTTTGGTAATAATTTGTGGTTATACATAAAGGTCTGTTTTCAAATGCCCCACCTTGAAAATTATTTGTTACACTACCTAGGTAACATAGATTATAATTTGTTTTAGGTAGGTTATATATATTTATAATTTTGATTTTAAAATCATAAGCATGTGTAAGGTTTTAGGATTGATAATTTACCTAGATGAAATTTCAATAATTGATAGGTAGGTTAAAGGTTATCAAAAATTACATAACCAACTAATAGGTTATCAAAAACTAAGTTGAAAATTGAATATTTTTTGAATAGCCTATCAACATTGTTTAAAACCCCCCAGACCCATTGGGCAAAACCCCCTCTTTAGCAAACATGTTGAGCCAATGAACATTGGCCATAATGAACCAACACACCATGAATAATGAATGATAAGTGGTTAGGAAACATTTTTTTGTTGGGTTCCAGTTCCTCAACTAACCATGGTGGTTAGTTCAATTGTTTTTTTAAACTACTTACTAACAACCCATAAGCATGTTGTTAGTAAATAGGTAGTAAAAACAACCTTTACCTACATATAAACCATATACTTACCTAGTAGTTGTCAATTTTCCTACATATATATCTATATATGATACCTATTCCTTACAGAATTGGTTCTTACCAAGGTGAAACCATATATTAACTTAGTTGAAGTTCATCCACAATTGAATAATAACAAGCATTTAGTGGATGATCTATTGGTGGGTGTTGGTTCATTATGGCCCAGGAAATGCAGGGCTTCAGGGTCTCATTGTGAAAAATTATTTTCAAACTTACATCAATGCAATGTTTTTTTACTAGCAAATTTTCACCCATTTTTGACCTAAAAAATATGATTTTGACCTATAGAAAAGATTTTTCATGAAAAAAATAACAAATTTTTTTAGATTTGGAAGATTTTTTTTTCAAATTGCCATATTTATATGATAAGTTTCAGAAGGTAGCTAATAATATAAAAGGATTTTTTATTTTTATTTTTAATATGTAGCCAAATTTGGCTAAATTGTTTTGTGAATTTTCACCATTTTGGCTACATCACAAAATCTTTAAAAGAAACCTTACATCAATGTAGCACTAACATTAGATTTTGGCAACAATCAACATAAGATATTTATAGAGAATTAAGTTTAACTTCTTCCTATTTCACTTTGTCAAAGTCATCTATCATGTTTTTTCTTCATTGTTTTGTTTTGTTTTTTTCCTTACATGATGGTGCAGTTTGTGCACATTTTATAGTTTGATGTAAAACCTTTCATAGGACATGAAATGATGATGAAAACCAACTAAACTTCAATAAAACAAAACACCCAAAAAAGGGGGAAAGTAAGGTACAAGATGAAGGGACCCAAGTTTAGGCAAAAAGAAGAAACCATCAACCAAGGCGGATTGCAAGGGGAACATGAACACATTATGTATTCAAACCTAGCGGACCACAAGGGGAACATGAACAAATCAAATACTCAAACCCCCTAGTCACAAGGACATATCAGATAAGGAAAGGGGAGGAACATTTGAAAGAACACTAAGCCTAAAAGAACCCTCACCTACCACAACAACACATTTCAAAATAGAGATTGTTTGAATTCGTTACAACACCACCAACACCTTCTACTTGTAAAATGAATACAAAACCAAAAGAGGAAGGCCTCCAAAGTCCTTTGCGCTCCATGCCATGTTGGCACATCAATGAAAAAAAACCATCAACCTATAGGTGCAAACATCGGCCAAAGATCTTTATGGTTAGAGGGAAAATTTGGTTTGTTGGGTATCGATCACCATAAAGGCCATCCTTGGCTTGAGTTGCAATTGTAATGATAACCCCATGAAATAGAGTTGCTTGTGAAACCAAATTTGTTCAAATGGGTCAACAATGATGATGTCAACCAACATCCAGATGCCATCCACTAACAATGGTGATTCTCCAACATGTAGATTGAAAATAGGTGATGGAAGAACCTAGGTCAGCTCACGTAAAATATGAAATCTCTCATCCCTTGTGATAAATGCAAAAACATCCCGCACAACATCATGACAAGTTATCCTTTCCCCACCATGGGCGCAACAAAAAAGGTGGATCCCCATAGGGTTCAAAGGTTGACCACAAATGCAATGCGATAAACTAAGGTTTAAGGGGTGGGGGAAGCCACATTGAATGTGCAACATAGTGGAAAAAACTTCTGAAGTCAATCGAAAAAGGATCATTATGTGAGTAAACAACCATGCACCTACACTTGGCCCCACACAAGATTTTAGATGCGTTCGATGTGAGTCAAAAGACAAATTAAAGATGATGCTAGAAAAAAAAACGATAACGTAATCTTTTAAAATATTCTCCTAAAGTTGATCCACTCCTTTCTTTGCCAAATTGCTCAAAGTGGGGACACATGCCACCACCACTAAAGGAAGAAACTTTACATCACCTTCAAATGGGCATGGAAAGATAGTGAACCAAAGTTGTTCATTTCTATTGCCTCCAATTAAATAGGAACCTAGAAGCAATGACAGGGACAACAAGAGCCCAACTCCCTAAATAGATTATCGGAGTAATGCCCTTTACAAAAAAAGGCCTAACCTTTCATTAAAAATGGGAAAACAAACTTACTCTTGGAGTAAAAGAACTTGAAGCCACTCTAAAAAACCCTAAAACTCTTTCAAAAACTCTCAATGAAAACAAATCAAACATGGTGAGTTGGCCTTAAAAACCTAAAAAGGGGAAGCAACAAAGTAAATAAGGTCTTTGAGTAAAACATCAAGAAAAGATCCCAAATATTACTTGAACATCTCCTAACCTTGATAATGCATCGGGATAACAAATATCCTCATCAGAAGGCTCCTACAAAAAGAAGAAACTAGAATCAAATTGGATGTTCAAGATCCTAATGTCGTTGATAGTACAACAAAAATTAGTTAGGAGGAGCCAATTTTTCATTGGGTTCATCAATTATTGATTCATTGGCCCCTTTTCCTTGATATACATTCTAATCATAGATGCATTCATAAGGAATGTCCCCTGGACTCTTGCTTCTAATTGCAGGCATAGAATCACACACAATTTTACCCTGTAACTAATATTATTGGTTGTAGTATGGAACCTACATCCATTATTAAAAAAGCCTAAAAAATCATTTAATTTTCATATTTTTAATTTTTAATTGATTTTTTTTTTCCCACCTAGTTTAGAACATGCACCTTTGAAAATCACATCATTTTGAATCTTGGATTTGAATTTGAATTTGCAAAATTTCACCAATTGCAGAAAGAAGGTTGGAAGTTCAAATGCAACCTTCTGTATCAGTGTTTGTTTTTGGGGGCAAATATTTGCATTTTTTAAACCTGAAAAATTTGATTTCAACAGGTACAAAAGATTTTTGTAGGAGAAAACCAACTTAATTTTCCATATATAGAAAAAAACAAAATTTTGCTAGATTTCTACAACTTCTAACAAGTACCCAAAATATGAAAAGATTCTTAATTTTTAAAAAATTTCATATTTAGTCAATAACCAAATTTGGCTAAATCTTCTTGTGGATGATCACCTGGCATAAAAATCTGATCATTAAGAAAACATCAAAAATTGTCGAATTATGGCCTATTTTTCACAAAAATCCTTTGCACATGTTGAAAATTACTTAAATTCATATAATTCAAGTAGAAAATTTGAGAAAAATCGCCAGAAATCAAAATCTTGCTAATTAGGGCCTTTTTCCCACAAAAATCGTTTGTGTGTGTCGAAAATTTGGTGAAATCATTTTTTAAGTCAAAAAGAAAAAAAAGAAAAAGCCAATGAAACTCTAAAAAATCAGTTGATTTCCAAATACCAAAATACCTTGGCCACTTGGACGCATGTTTGTAGAATAATTAACTAAATAATTAACTAGTTTTGGGGATTCCATTTGGAAAAATGACATAATTCCCAAGTATTGCATCAGATTTTATTTTTCTTCAGAAAAAAAATTGCTTTGAAAATTTCAACATTTCTGAATATAATATAATTAGTGTCGAACTGGCCCAGGTGGCAGGTACTACGGTATTTGATTTTTCAATTTCTCTTTTTGGCGAAATCTTGACAGTAAAAGAAAAAAAAAAGGCCTGAAATTTCGAACGCAAGAGTCGACCGCCAACCCTTCGCGCGCTCATTTGCATCGCACATCGATCTTCGTTCGTTGCAAATCTGTTTTCGTCCGTCGTTGCATCGCTGCAAATGCAAACAGCAATCGTGCTTCTTCGAAGAGCGGAGGCTTGCATCTCAATTGGTAGAAGCAATGGAGCAACTCCGCTCAGTGATGAATTCGAATAAGAACAACAAGAAGAGTCTGTCCTTGAGAAGAATGGCCGCAGAATTGCAAGCTGGATCTCAACAGACTGGAAACGTTGTGAGCACGGCCGTGACAGTTTCTCCTTGTGGGAGTATTACGGAGCTTCCTGTTGCAGCTGCAGCAGCAATTGAAAGCTGCCATTTGAACGCCAGCAGCTGTGGAATTCTTCACATCAATGGAAGCAGAGATTCGGCTGGAGAAGTACTGGTGGTGGAAGAAGCAACGGAGACAACGGCGACGACGTCTTCTTCCAAGGAGCTGGAGAAGGCGGAATCAGTAGTAGCCTTCGGGAGCAGCTCGGCTGCCGACGACAAGGCGGAAGAAAGGGTTGCGGTCTCCTCTGGTACTAGGGTTTGCATGTATGATGAGGGAGGAGAAGGAGATGACATGTGCAGTGAGGACTTTAGTGATTCTTTTGTCCTGGACGACCAGTCTTCAGTGTGTTTTTTTTCAAAAGGGTTAGATTCAGAAGCAGTTCCGAGCGCAGAAGAGGAGGTGAATAAGAAGAATAATAAGAAGAAGAGCTTGGATTTGAGTTTTAGGGATTCCTTTTATGAAGCAGGAACTGATTGGAGATCATTGTATGAAATCGACGAGTATGGATTGCCATGTTCAGAGACAGCCATATCAAACCCTAAATACCCTAGTGCTGTGATAGCATCTTTGGCATGCAAGGAAGATATACTACTACAAGGAGGTCCAGATGGACCGGTCTTGGGAGCTCAGGAATTCACATCTGGGCGGCCAAATTGGTATAAGAAAGATGACAGTAGGTTGGACATTGTTAGATGCCCTACAAGATTGAAGCAGGTGGACCTTCATACTTTTTTGGGGGTCAAGCGCAAGCCATCTCCAGAAAAACAATCGACTGCCATGGTTCCAGGAAAGCAGGACATTGGGAAGTATTTGTGTTCATCTTCTTTGGTGAAGCAACCAGCTGTATCTGCAGCAGATTTTATGGCCAAGTTCCAGCGCGTGAATTCTTCAGCTGCATCTCCAAGTGGCAATGGCTCACATATGAAGGGTAGAGGAGGATTGAGGCGATGGGGAGGATGGGGAGAGCAAGATGGTGCAACCAGAAGGTGTCCTTTCTACAAGAAGATACCAGGAACACCTTTCACAGTGGACGCTTTCCGATATGGAGGAGTGGAGGGATGCAAAGCCTACTTTCTCACCCACTTCCATTCTGATCACTATGGAGGTCTAACGAAATCATGGTCTCATGGCTTGATATTCTGCACTCCTGTCACTGCCCGCCTTGTGTCAATGTGCCTCTATGTTGACATGCAATGGTTGCGGCCCGTGGAGCTCAGTGTCCCACATGTGATTGAAGGTGTGGAAGTGCGGTTTCTGGAGGCAAATCACTGCCCTGGGGCTTCACTCATTCTCTTTCAGCTGCCTGGGGGACAGCGCATCCTTCATACAGGTGACTTTCGGGCCTGCAAAGGTATGCAAACATACCCAGAGCTTTGTGGCAGTCGCATCTTCTCACTCTATCTTGACACAACCTATTGTGATCCCAAATACAAATTCCCATTGCAGCAGGATGTGATAGCATTTGTTGTCAAAGTGACCAGGGCAGCTATGGCTCAAAACTCTAGGACATTGGTAGTGGTAGGTGCATACAGTATTGGTAAGGAGCGTGTTTATCTTGGTATTGCAAAGGCCCTTGGGTTGAAGATCTTTGCTGATCAACGACGAGGGCGGGTGTTGTCATCTCTAGACTGGCCTGAATTGACCGATCGGTTATGCTTAGATGCAACCAGCAGCATGCTCCATGTGCTTCCGATTTCAAGCTTGAATGTTCAGAAATTGAGGGCTTACATGCAGAGCTTCCATCCTCGATATAGCGCTGTATTAGGCTTCCGGCCCACAGGCTGGACTTACTCGGAGAAAGTAGGGACTAATTTAAATCTGTTGAAACCACAGCGTAATGAAGCTGTCACTATCTATGGTGTTCCATACAGTGAGCATTCAAGCTTCACAGAACTCCAGGAATTTGTACAGTTCATACGACCTCAGAAGATCATTCCAACTGTCAACATGGGAAGTGCTTCCCAAAGAGAGCGCATGCAGTCCTTTTTCAATCAATGGCTGTGCATGCCTCATCCTCATTAACATAGAAGATTGTGGTCCAAGTTTTGGATGACATGAATGGATAATACTGAGCTCATATTTGAGAGTGCAAATATGCTAGTGAGCAATTGCAATCAAAAGTTGTATCAACATGAAGCAAGGTTTACTATCAGCTCCTTTGCGGCTGTCCTGAATCATGCTTGTAGTTCAATGTGTGCTGCAGCCTATGCCATATGTTACTATTGTTCTTTCTGTTATGTAGAGACTGCAATTAGTAGATGTCTCAACATGTGTAGAGAGATGCTATCCTCAACAGAGGAGGGATCCATAGTAGCCTGGAGATTTAAAAAATACTGGTGGGTAGTAAATCAGTAGTCCAATGTCACTGCAACTGCCACTCTATTTCCTTGCAGATAACACTATTTACCCTTCATATTTCTCAGAGGAAAGGGGTCTGCCTATGAAATCAAACCTCAATGCTAGCAAGAGACAACTTGGCACTCAAGGGGGATGATCTAGTATCCCCTATTCAATATCTTTACTCTCTCTGCTTGAGAAATCAAAGGGCTCAAATGGGTGCATGCCATTGTAACTCACAAAAACTGAATCATCTGGAGTTTACAGATACTACCTCTTCAGCAGCTGTTTTATGAGAACCAACTACAGCCAATCTATAGTGCTGTAAGCTTTTTTTCTTCCCATTTTCTTCAGACTTGTCAAGTTATACAATGATAGGAGATTGTTATAATTCAATTATTACCACTTCATCATGACACAGAAGAGTTCTCGATTCAGTCAATAACATTGCGCAGCCATCAACTATTGCATCAACAATGCTGGAAGGATAGCACTTTGTTTGTTTGTTGTTTTTGAGGTATTGAAACATGTTTATCCTTCTTTGGGTTCATTAGTCTGGATTCTGAACCTTTTGCAAGAAATACTTGCCCATATGGAATCCTTGCAAGGTGTGAAGATTATGAATGTACATCAGATCAAATGATATTGCATAGGTATTCAAAGTCATTAATTGTTTAATGGGGTGTTATATAATTTGCACATGTACTTTTTGTTCATTTCTGGGTATGCTAATAAGGATTCTTTGGTTGAATCAGATGACAAACAGCTTGTGCTGGGAATGGCTTGTCCAGAGGGTGTTGTGTTGTTTGAGGCATAGTGACAGGGGCAGTAGCCTGTATTCCTAAGCTCCAGAAAAATATGACCCAATGTGACCTGCACTTCCACAACATGAAAAACTGATGTAAAGCACAATTTCCTAGTATGTTTGGATGGCAACATATATCCATGAATATCCCTCATAGATAAGAAGAGGGATATTACACCTATTCCTTAAGACTTCGAAGGATCTTAGGTCTGTGATATGCCTACTCATAGGTGTAGGATCCCTCCCACTTTTAAGGAGTGAGCATAAGGACCCTCCACCAGCTACTCCTCATGATAACATTCACCCAATGCTTTGCTATGGGTAAAGCCCATGGGTGAGGGACATTCCCAAAATGCAGGCCCTTTGTTTATCAAGTGTATTGAGTTTATAGTCCTAATTTTCATGGGCCCATGATACAATGCCCCCCTTAGACACAAAGGGCCAGGAAAAAGAAATTATTGTTTTTAATTGGTCAGACATAGTGATTGGCCCAGGTGGTGACATTTAAATAGTCTCTCAATTTATAATGTTCATTTTTTCATAATTTTGGGTAGGGATGGGAGAATAATTCACTCTATGTTAGATGTGAAAATGTGGATAGAGGCCTAAATGGGGGGTGTGGGTGGGCATGTTCTGATCTGCTTCTCCTCTTGCCCTTTTCTGGTTCATTTCTACTGAACTCCTTCACTGTCTCTTCAAAAACCTGTTAATGTGTGATTTTTGAGGAGGCAAATGGACTGTAGTGTTTTATTTATTGCTGAAAACATGCCAGATTTCAAACTGGATTTGGGTCTGGCTACCACTATGGTAGAATTTTATTAGAGGTGTTTTTGAGGCAAAACCACCAGATTGCTCCATACCAAGCGTCCTCAGTCAATAGAATCCTAGTTTGTTTTGTGTGTTTTAGGCCCTGCAACAAGATTGCTGGTATGTGATTTTTGTTGCCTACTGATGCACAGAGTAGCTGTTAAGGCGACTTTAATGGGCAACATGTCAAAATCCTCAAGAAAAACTCTAATGCACAGTGATCTTAATCTATAATATCGTGTGGCACTTTTATATAACAAACCCCAAAGCTCTAAAGATGTCACTTGTATGGACATATTATGTATGCCATCCATCCTCACATCGGAACTAATGTATAATTTAGTGCCTTGCATGGTTTCCACAGGTAGAGCTTGTGACGGGCCTTACTTACCAAGTGGCACACTTGTTTCCAATCTTTGCCTTTATTGGCTCTGTCCCAGCATCAATAGGCTAGAGAAAATTTTGGCTTAATACCATAATTTCAATTCCTTCCTTTGAAATTTGGTTGGCATTTGTTTTGTTATATTGAAATTTCAATTATCAAAATTGATTTATTCTCTTTTAGTTTTTTTGGATTATCCAGATTCTAGTGGCATTTATCCTTCAAATGTTTTGGACTTTTTACAATGTGCACATACCACATCATTTTTAAAAATTTCAATAGTGTGATCAACTTTCTAAAGTGTTGGTGGCTCTAACAAATTTTTATAATCGGCACATCTCCAATGTTTTTCTCAGAGGTGACTACCATTTCCTTATGCCATAAAAACATGTTTCACTCCATTCATGTGGTAACAAATAACAGATATGGCAACCATCCCACTATAAGGAAAGTTATCAACATATTGTCATTTGCCTTGTGCTGCATACAATTTGTTAATTTCAAAATTCATTCATAGTAAACTTCAATTGTTTCATCAGCTTCTTGCTTGATGACACATAATGCCATGTAGATCTATTCATATATTTGAACATTATGATATTATTTGCAATTCTAATTTGTCAAAAACATAATTTAGATGATTTTGCATGAAATTTTCTATCCATTCAAAAATGTTGTCACAAAGAAAAAATAAAATAAGTTGATGATATTTGCATTGTTTCATTTTCCATTTATGGTAATCACATTTTTGAAATTTTGGATATGCACATTGAAGTCAAATCCAAACACATATATTGGGTATGGTAACACCTTTCTTGTTGATGAAGGTCCCATTGAAGTTGTTGCTAAAACAACTATTGAACTTGGTGACAAGTACTAAGGATTCCAAGGAATTCATTTTCCTAAAGGTTTATTAGGTGACTCGGCGAACCTCCACCTAGTGGTCCACTCCATGGTCTTCCTCTAGGGGGCCCATTTGATGGTCCATCACCAAGGCATCCTCTTGGTGCTCCATAAGTGCCTATCAAACTGCGTCTAGTACTTGCTCTTCATGTGACTCCTCCCCCTATAGGATTGCCTCCTCCTCCTAAAGGAGCGTTATTGCCTCTTGAGGGTGTTGTCAAGGATATATGTCCGAACATACATTTGGTACTAGTCCCAGTAGTCCCAAATTCCTTGGAGGCCAATAGTGGTAAGATGATCCTTTAGGTAGGGAAGGATCCAACAAAAGGAGCACCACTAGGCATATTTATAGCTATTGAAACAAAGAAAATTTCTCCCACTGAAATGGCAAATGTGTGGTTTCAATTCCCAAACTACCGAAAACATCTTTAATTATTGAAGTGGTGGGAACTTCTACTTTAGAAATCATTACCATAGTACTTATTGCATAAGTGGTTGGAATGTTTATCAAGACTATCATGGTTTGGGATTGAGGTGGTATTCTAAACACAAAGGGTTATGATATTAGCAAAAACAAACATTCTCTATAGCCATGGCCAATTTAACCATAATATCCACAAAAATCTTGAAAGGATGAATTTGAAGGTGTTACCAAAATTGGTGTAGTCTTAGTTACCAAAGTTACAATTGCCTCCTCTGGTTTGACACTCATCTGTGAAAAGGTCAAACATTGTTCTCATAATCGAGTTTGTAATTCTTTCAATTGATGAATTCTTACTGAAGTTGTCAAAGTTTTTTGGCATGATTCAAAATAGGAAATGCTTGCAACAAGTTTGGTAAAGGATACGATCATGTAACATTTAGCTCATTCCACTTGAATTTCCCATTGAATGGTGCATCCCATTGTAGAAATAATTGTGCACTTATCATCTAGCCTTTCTTTTTAAATATCTTGCAAATGTGTAGAACTTTGTTTCTTGTAAGATGAAATACCCATGTAGTGTTTAAGTTTATGCTATCATGCATAACTTTGTTTCCCACAAGACAAAGTAATTCTTCTTCCAAATTTAATTTGCAAAACCAAAAATTGCTAGTTCAACATCCATGGTAAGGCCACCAAATGTAAAGCCATTTTAAAATGATGAAAGAAATCTCTCTACCAAATGAATTCTAAAATCACAAAAAAAAAGATTGAAAAAAAGGTCAAAAGGATCAAATGAGGTCCACGAAGTTCCAAAATGTCATGCAGAAATTTTGTAGCCTGACTTCAACTAGTTTTTTTACGAAATCTATTTCAATAGGTTGAGAAAAATACTCACAAATTTTTAAAAATTGATCTTGAGTTCATTTTTAGCTTAGTTAGAGGAATCCCTCGTTTGTTCTTCTCATTCTCTTAGAATTGCAACAATAAAACCTTATTATGTCATGAAAATCTCAAGAATATAAAGGAATCAATGTCAAACAAACATTCGATAAAACATCAATGAATTGCTAAAAGGCAAGTAAAGTGTAAAAGAAAACATCTTTTCTTGTGAAGACAAAAGACACAACATTATAAAATCATCACAAAATAATAATAATAATCATGAAAAAAATTCGAAATTTATACTTGTAAAAAGGCATTATCCACATTGCAATGTCACCAGAAAATATTCATAAAAGCAATGTCAATAAATTGGTTCATACCTTCTACCAATTTCCCAAAAAGATTCTACAAGGGGTCATTAACCTAAGACTTCTTCTACTGACCAAAAAGATTATAATTCTTTTCTAAGGATTAAAAAGAAGTCTAAAATATTTTTGTTGATTAAATTGTGCAGTTTGGTTCTAGGAATAATCATGTAAGGTGTAAAAAGACAAGCCTAGAAATGGGCGAGAGAGTGTGCATTGAGGGGGGGGGATTTAACATCTCTTCTATGGGGCTAGCACACCAGAATGTTATCAATAATAACATATTTGTTATTCAACAAACCGGTATCAATGCAAGTATTAAGCACAAGGTGAGGGGCCAATTATCAACCCAGATCTAGGTATTAGGTTTAGGGTTTTTTCTAGTCAAAGTGAGTTTGACCACAAGCAAGAAAAAAAAACTAGCACATCAAGCAAACATTATGCATTGAAAAACAAACAAGGAAAAATTTGGAGCCTAGAGAGAATGTAAAGTGTAGGGCTTTTATAGAGGAGTGCCATGTACAAAATTTGAGTGCAAAATTTAAATAGATGTGTAGCCCATTTAAGATCATTTAACATAAAAAATCCTCATGAGTTTTATAGAGGAATGTCATGTACAAAATTTGACTGTAGAATCTGAATAGATATGCAACCCATCTAAAATCATCTAACATTAAGAATCTTCATTTAGAATTCTGTCTCTTTCAAATAGCTTGCATTTTCAAGCATATCTTCATTTTCTTCCATCAATGTGTCTTCAACCACAAAAAACTCAGTGATTTTGTCTCCATCAACAAGCTTGCAATCAAGCCATGAATTTGAAGGCCAATTTTTGTATATCATGATAGGCGAGTCAAAATTCTCAACTCCAAAATGACATCGTTGCAAACTAGTGAGCACATTTGCAACTAAGAAAATCTGCTTAATTTCAATCTATGAACCTGAGATGCCCAAAACTTGTTGTGTCAACATTGGGCTGTTGTTGTTCCTCCACTTTAGTGTGGTGAAGTTGATTAAGAGATAGAAATCATGTATGGCGGAATGGTTGCTGAAATCATTAATGTGTTGTGTCCTTTTTTGGGTTTTGCAAAAACCTTTTCTCGAAACAAAGCTCATAATATGGTTGCTTTGATGTTGGATCCACACTTCAAAGGCATGGATTGCATCATGGATTACATTGGTAGCAATCAAACTGCCACATTAGTGTAGCAATATGATGATTTGATTGTGATGCCCATGTTGAAAACTATTATGAGTCTTTTGAATCTAGGTCAAACTACAAGCCTAAATCCTCCACCACTAGAACTACCTTTGACTTCATGTGGATTTAAGAAGCTACTGAAGGTCTTCTCAAATCTGAATTATTTCTTGATATGGTCCAAGAAGTATAGGGGGTACCAATGCTTCATTATTAACCTTTGCAAAATTTATTGCATTATTGTGAGTTCGTAGGATGGTCCTAGTGCACATTTCTATGAAATAATATATTAAGAGGTTTTCAAGTCTTTCGCTTTCATTATTGTCAATTTCAAGTCAAGAATGAAATTATCCCTTCTTCTTTTGAAAATTTTCTTGATCAAAATTCATCTAATTATTTTTGAATTCCTTACTTAATTTTTGTCCAAATTATGTCCTTGATACCCACCACCACCAAGTTCAAGCCAATTTTAATGGTTGAAAATGTACCAATAATTGAAGAATTGCCTCGAAAAATCACAATACACACTTAACAAGAAAAAAAGAATTTTTTGATTGGGCATCTCACTATATTTTTCTTGAAATAATATAAAACTATTCAAACATCTATTTCTCTATAAAACCTATTGACTTCATTAACATGTTTCCAACAATTAAAAATAATAGAATCACAAATTACTTTTCATACAAAATACATACATAGTTAAAAAATAATTGTTAATGAATGAAAAAATTCAAAAGTAAAAAAATCAAATTATAAAAAATAAAATTGAATGTCAAATTCAAATAAACACACGTGTATACATGAATGAAAACACATTAGTGTATATTGTAAACAAATTCTAAATGTTTCTGATAATAACACAATTTTTGTGTGTGAAAGGTTATGTTTCTTGAAACAACTTAAAATTCTTACAAATGAATTAGTAAAAGAATCATTTTTTTGGAAATTAAAGTCATTGGTTTCATGACAATATAAATATGTGCAAATTGTCATACAAACATCAACAAAAATAAACAATCCTTAAAGATGAAATTCTTAATAATATATGTAAAAATGAATTTGCCCCACTTGTTACAAAATTATCACATTTAAAAAATATTTTATTTCTTCATACTGAACTTTTGCTTAGATATGTAAACTTCATAGTTACGAACAATATAAAATGCATGTTAGTATTCAATGTTCCAACAAATTTTAAATCAAACACAATCAATATTACCATCCATACAAAAAAAAATGTATTTTTACAAAATGACTTGAATACAAATCACCTTACATGTTTGAACACATTCATTTTAATTTACTTCTTTTAGCACTAAATTTTTTAATTTCAACATCATTATACAAAGTTTCACTTTCAACGGACAATTTTGTTTGTGACACATAGACAATTACATAATCCAACATAGTGACCAATATACATTTTCGTCTAACAACTATACTTTCAATTATGATGAACCTGATTATAAACCAACTGATCCAATGGTACATAATTTTTAGATGCTTCTAAAATTAATGACTATGAAAATGTTGTATATTTTATTTCTTTGGGTCAAAAATTTCGTCCTATATTTTTTTCAAAGATAAACATTTTGAAAAACTAAAAATTAATAATATTATATTTGTAATATCCATGGTATCCAGCTATTTCTAAAGGTATCATATCAACAAATAGCACAATAGAAATTATTACACAAATTTACAATTTCTCAACTAATATTTGTAGCTATTTCAAAAAGCTATTAATCTTTTTTGTCACAGGTTGCATGATTGGGATGGATATGTACATTCTAAGTGAATCTAAATGGAAGATTTTTGAGTGCAAGACAAACCAAACTTAGATCAAAGTTTTAAATTGTATGTAAAATACCACAACATGTAATGTTTATATTCTTCAATAGATTATTCTAAGGAATTATGAAAAACTTTGTTTGCCATGATATGACAACTCAGCCTCCAACATTCTTCATGACTTTTCCATTTGTTGAAAAATTGAGATATTTTAAATAAATGTTTTATGTTAAAAAAACTAAGACTTTGCAATAAAATAAAAACAAGCTTAAATTTGTAGGAACTAGCATTTCACTTGCTGGAGGGGCTCGTTCTGGAATCTATTTATTTCTTGCAGTTCTTACTGCAAGATCAACAGTTTTGACATTTGAGCACAAGGGCTAGAGCCAAGCAGACTACAATACAAGAAAACTTTGTAAGGAACATAGACACTTAATAATTGGTGGCCAGATTCATGTCACCAGTGAAATTCCTGCTTACTAAAACTCATTTCAATTCTGCTGGTCTAATCCATAATATGTTGGCCTACCTTTAAAGGCTGGAAGATATACCACAAGTTTGTGTGCCTGTAAATCGAATAGTCAAATATTGAACCATCTGCTTGAATAGATGCTACAGAAAACCCATGAGAAACAATTAACATATCTCTTATAATGATAAGAGAAATTTCCACAACACTCTGAAGATAATGTGACAATGAGAGTCACTCAGAAAGTGTCAAGACTTTCATCATGAATAGCACAGGGAAACATTTACAGCAATACTCCAGAGCAGTTTTCAAAGTTCTTTCCAAGCTTTTTTACTGAAGATATGAGATGCAAAATAAGTGGATACCACTCACCCAATAAAGGGAAGGTTGCACAGCACATTGATCTTCGAGGCTTCTCATGTACCACATCCACAATTCAGTTGCTTCAATAAGTTCATATGTATATGAGATAGCAGTGAAAATCCCACAACAATTTGAAGTGGCCATGTCAAACTCCAGCAAAACCACAAAGAGCACAACAAGAAATGAGTGGTCATAACATTCAGAGTCACAAAAAGTATGAGACCATCACCTCCATCATGTGTGGCAGTGACTAGCTTACTCTCCACTGACATCAGCTCCTGAAAGTAAGCGTGGATAAATCTGTGAATATTTGCTCAAATTTTCAAGCACAACTAAGGAAAAAGAGTTTCTGTCACATTTCCAAAAGCACCATGAAGCCTCAATCACGATCTCAACTAGACTCAGGAGTCATAACCAATTAAAAAACTAGTCAATAGTACCCTCTTTCATCCCACACCACGCATAACAGGGTAAGCTTCATTTCACTTTAGCTTGCCCCAGTACTAAGCTGGCCAGGAAAAGCTCAGTAGATTTTCAACATGTCAGAACCTACTACAGTACAATTTCAGGGTTAAATAAGAGCAATCCCAATTAGATTAAACAACTTATTTCACCATGAGTCTGACCAAATGCAGACCAGATAGAAGGCGTCCAGTGTCCGCTTCTCACCAAAAAATCTCCTCTCAATTCTTGCAATGGAAAAGAGAATGACTTGAGTTCCACGAGGTGTGAAGGCACTCAGTTTAGTTTTGCAATGGAAAACAACAAGATCAAATGGATTGTGCATCCATTTCAACAGGCTCTTATTCAGGGGAGCTCACAAACACCTTCAGATCACAAAACCTGATTTAGCTTTAATATCCAGTGCATAGAAGATAACAAAAAGGGAAATAAGGAACTGACAACATGTATCTACTCTTGAAGAAAATTTGATATGCCAATCTCCTCCATCATGACTCCTTACCGTCCAATGCTTCCATCACACTAGCACACACATCAGGAGTCCACATCTGCCACCGATGGCCAACAGACTGTACCATACTCACAAATCACCACAGGACATGTTGTCGCAGGTTGGCAGAACAAAACAAGCAGCAAGATGCGGGTGCTGACAAAAACTTATCCTGCCAGGTGCATAAGCAACAGCATCTGACATGATGGCCACATAGGAGCTGCAATACCAGGGGCACATGAGGTAAATGGCAAATGGTATGAACCAGCTCATCAAATATGAAAAGACTAACACTGGGTTGAGAGTCCAGGAGGAGTCCACAATAATCCTTGGAATAGACATCTCTGGTCCCCACTATCAAAAGCAGGGTTCACCAGTAGCTCTTGATACTTGGGCTCACCACCACTGGAATACTTTTGAATCACTAAGGGCTTCTCCTTGGGAAACTTCCACAGGAACAAAAATTAATAGGAGCTGCGCAGACACAAATGGAGAGGTTTGCTCATTCAGATAGGGTACAAGTGCAGCACAGGGCTAGCAGAACAGTGAATACCTTTAGTGGCAAATCTGCACACCATGCAGATAGCTCACTAGAACTGCTTAGCACCCCACCCTGCATGCCTCCAGTCAGTTATGGAAGAGTGATGGATTGTCTATGTTGAGGTGCTGGAAGTGCGATATAAAGGAAGAACAGCAGCCTTCAGCAACAGCAAACTCTTGCTCCAACTCTCCCCCCTCTCAGCAGCTACACAGCAGCTCAGCAACAGCTCTCATCCATCCATGACCGCCAGCCACGACAGAACAGCTACCAACACCAGCAGTGCAGTTTTCCCCACGGCCCCACTCATCACTATCACAATGCCCAGATATGAGATGCCATAACCATGTCAGACTGCTATAGAAGCCCCATACAGAGATTCACAATACTCAAAATTCTTACAACAATAAAGTCTGGTCAAAGACAATGTTCTGCACAGTTGGTTAATCAAAAGGATACAAAAAAGAACACCTCCCTCTACATTCCCTCAGAAACATGGCTACTTAGCATAGCTGACAAGCCACACCATAAGTAACTAGTTGCTCCTTTGTCCCACTGTAATTGACACATATTAAACTGCTTTGTGTACCCTGCACCAGTAGTGACAAAACCAAGCCTGTAACAAGAACGTGACCCAGGTAAACAGACTAACCAGCCACACACATCCCCAACGGTGAAACTTAAGGCTACATCCCCCGAACTTTGCAGCCTTGCCCAACTCCACGGAGCACCTTGCATGAAAAGCCTGCATCTAGCAATGCATCACCCTCATACCTCTCCGCTTCCATTGCATCACCAGCTCTACACCAAAACATTTGCCTCTCCTACTTCAGGTTTCATGCTCAGCAGTGGTGCCTGCGTATTGTTCCTGCACATAGAAGCCCATAAATACAACTATTGCATCAGAACTGAGACATCTATGAGTCACTGTTGAACAGGAACTTTTCAATCTGCATCACACCAATCCTCGGTCAAGATGTAGATTCTGGGCAGAACATTGCTAATTTCATGGGTACACAGTCTATTGTTACCAACTAAGTGAATTTCGGTGGTGAACTACCTCTGGATCGGATTGCTGAGCAGACAGACTCCGATGCTCAGGTGATAGACTTCCACCAGGCTCCTCTGGGCTAGCACTCCTTGGAGCCATAACTTTCAGATCTGGTGAGGCTGACACACTACGAGCTGCTGGTGAGGGGCTGGAGCGCAATGGAGATCCTTTGACCCTGACAACAGAACAATACAAGTCACAGCATGACTACAAAACGAATCTGGTGCAGCCATACCATCAATTTGAAAGGGCCTTGTGGCTCTCTCCAATTAAAGCAATTTCCACTACCAAGTCCTGGAATCTCACTCCTCAACACACTGGCATAGAATAAAAGTAACATTACCTTGTGGCAGGTGGGGGTGAAGTATCACCATTCCTTGCCATCTCCTTCAATGGCTCTCCAGACCCTGAGCGTCTACGAGGACTGCGACTCACACTTCGGCTGAGGCTGCGACTGTGGCTTGCCCTCCTGTTTCTGCTTGGGCTGGAACAAAAAACACCATGAGATTATCACCAAAGATCTGACTACTACAACAAAAAAGTTCCTACTCTATAAATTCCCCCCTGCAGCCAGAATCCAATGCAGAAAATGGTGTAAACACTCCCACCAGAAAAAGATAGCAGTTATCCCACATACCTGCGGCTGGCAACAGGAGACCGCTTGCGGCCAACTGATATGCTTTCAGTTCGCCTGCGAGCACTGACATTATCACGACCACAACTTCGGCTGCGGCTCACACTGCGGCTAGGACTCCGCCGTCGAGAGTCACGCCCCCTTTCATGACTTCGGTGATGATCACGATCATGTCGTTCATCTCTGTGGCTGATGCTATGGGTCCGATAATCTCTGTGACGATGTTCATCCCTGTGCCTACGGCTGCAAAGCCCCCGACAATGCAATTTCCCTAGAGCTAAGTACAATAGCCAATCCTCTCTCTCTGTTTATCATGAAGACACTGAGCAGCATAGTTCAGGTATGCCACCTCAGGTTGCCAGAAAAACATCATCCAGTGCTTCAATGGTTTAAAACAAGTAAAAGTAGAATAGTTAGGACCAACCTACTCTACTTCAACAGTTCCACCCAATATGGACAGGACATAAAGGTCAAATGGAAAGCAAGTACCATCAAAATCCATCCTCATGGAGAAGGCTTATCAGTTCCTGTGCCACTAAAACCAGAGCACATCTCACCTTGATCTCCTTGGACTACGACTCCTTGACCTGCTCCTCCACTTTGGACTTCCTTGGGTGATCCTGCCACGTTGACTGCCAGCAAGCATAACAGTATCTTGTTCAGCAGTAGAAACAATTCCCAACACATTCAATGGAATACTCCAAATTGATTAGCAATGCAATATTGCCCTCCCCACAAGTATTGAGAACACTCTGCACCTACCATTTGAGTGACACTAAGAGAAATTATGAGACGAGCCAATGATCTTAAAAATACAGAATTCAAGGCCCACAAACAGTAAGAGAAGGGAAACACCAATAGAACAATCAAAATAGGTCCATAAGGCAGCCAAAAAAGTAGTGATGGCCTATTGCATGTTCAGCAACCATCAACAGCAACGTATCTAGAAAATCACAAAGAAAACCTCAAGATGACAGTTTCAAGGCAACTGTTCTATTAGCTACTGGTTATACACCTAACAGTTACCTTCCACATACAGTGCTGTATAAAAACTCATAAACCCCTCTATCTCTCCCTTTCTCATTACAATCCTGTTAAGTTCACAGCTGTCTATCTTCCTTATGTCTTGAACTCCTCAGCAATACAACTTCCAAGTCAAACACATGGCATCATCAACAAAGACAAAGCAAGGACTTGTGAAAGAGTTGGATTGCATTGCAACCAAGAACTCTGAAGGGAGCTCTGTTGTCTTTAGATGAAATGGCCAGTTTCAAGCACCCACACATCACCAGCTACTCCTGCCCACAATCAGCACACTGCAACTTGCTGATTTGATGTGCCAGACAATCAAGAACATGGGCACTTGCCAATTTTGCCCTGCTCACCGCTGATCACCTTGAGACCAAAAGCAGGGGCAGTGGCAGATGGCATGTCCCTAATTTGTTGACGTGTGGTCTTGGTTCCAGCCCACCTGAGGATAGGTTCCAGGATGTCCATCTCTAAGTGCTTCTAAGACAGCTAGCAAGTAGCTGAAGACTCACATGGATTCATCGTTTCGACCGTACTTCGCATATTGCACCACGATATCTCTTCCATCAACATTCCTGCCTGCACCAAACAGGTAGAAAAGGGAAGATTAGGTGACCTCAAATAACTTACATGGTCTCCATCTCCCGACCATACTTCGCATACTGAACCACCATGTCCCGCCCATCAACATTTCTACCTGCCACACCGAAAAAGTTGCACATTAATCGATAAATAACCAGAAGCGGCTTCCAACACAAGGACCACGTATGTGTCTCGGGGTTCTCGATCTCCGCAGACTGCAGCCCCATGACTATTCTTTGTCAATGTCTTTCAAGTGATAGAAGAACTGGGAATTGTCTACAGATGTACACAAAGAAAACCTATAATCCTCAACATGACAACAAGGTGCCACACTTGCTAACATGGCTATGAGATTGCTGCAGAAGCTCCGTAACACTTTGAAGCTAGCCATTCTGTCAATTCCAGCAAAACTAAATGAACACAACAAGGCCAAGTGCAGATGTGCTAACATTCCAGAGCATTGCGTAATATTCAAGTGGCACAACATTCGAAAGCAAGGACACCCAACAAGACCAGCGTATCACCTAGTTAGCATAGATCCTTTTGCAGTGTCCTTCTAAAAACACACCTTTCAAGGAATCCCCAAAAAAAAGATCTTCAGACCAAATTTTGTGCATAAACCAGCAAACGAAATTCCTAAAGACAAGAATTGCCAGTTCCTTGCACATAGGCACATGCCCGTCTGGAGTCAAAAGAGCAAAAGATAGAGAGCCCTGACCCTGGAGATATGTCAGTGTCCAAAGACACAACATCCTGAAAAGATAAGAACAACCAGATAAATCTGATATCCATGAGTTCAACCACACATACATGACCATGTCAGACAAGCAAGTACAACCAGGGTTTGTCCATATCTGTGAACAAAAGTGATGCATCATATTAATCTGATTAACAAGGGGAAACCATCGGTTGTGTTAGATAGATTGAGAGACAAGATGCATTTCATGTGCAACTCTTCACAATGAGACACAACTGTGTGAGTAGCAAGCCAAGCAACATGACTACATCATCATGATATGAAGGCTTCTAGGGAAAAAGCATGAGCATGTGAGTGTGAAAAGAAAAAAGAATAGCTGAGAGAGGAAAAATCTGGAATAGTTGAGTGAACTACTACCATCCAAATGCTCCACTGCCTTCTGTGCTTCATCTGCATACTTGTAGCGGACAAATGCAAAGCCACGAGATTCTCCAGTCCTATCACCAGAAAAAATGAGGCATTCTGTTACTTGATACATGCACCCAGAGATGACAGACACAGAGCACACAAACAAAGGCCATCTCAGGGAGTGGCTTGCTCTGCAGTGCCTAGATCAACCAGGTCACAGGAAAACAAAGAAAAGAACTCAAACACAGAAACAAGATCAATATGATCAATGCGAAACCAGAGAAGCAAAAAGCCTCCAAATCATAGCATTTAAATAACAAACTTAGAACTGCATGATGATCAAGCTCCTTTTTAAATGCAGAAGATTAGTCTCAAGCACACAGTACCTCCGATCTCTAGGAATAAAGATATCCACCACCTTTCCATATCTGTCAAACAAAGGAAACAGATCATCTGCGCTTGTTCCTGCAAAATCCACCTTGTGATTCAGAGCAACAAAGAAAAGCTGCAACAAAAACCCATTAACACCATCCCCAGAAAGCTAATCTATGAGGTCAACATTAACCATGACATACACTCATGATTTCTTTTTTTGGTCCTTATCTGAACAACAGACAGAAAGAGAGGGCTGACCAACAAAGTGTTGGCACAGGGAAAAAAGAGCATGAGTCCACAGTGAACATCAACTCAGTTTGCACTCTACAAGATTTTCCACACAGGGATTGAACAAATTGAAACTGAAACCAGAAAGTATCAGCACATGCTAAGAGAGCTTATGCTAGAGTCTGTTGGGCAGCCTTGAAAGAAAAGAAACTCTCTGGCATGGTTCCAGACAGTTTTGTTCTGTATCCCCTGGAATCAAAGGACATCCCACCTTAAGGATTCCAGACTTCGTACTGTGCATTCCACCATGACGCAAAGCCTATCCCCGGAGGATGCCTCTTACTCCTGACAAAATTTCAAACCCTCGATACCCTATCCCCTTCTGACAATACAACACGTGTGGTTGTTCATCATCTGCATCTCTCAAGTCTCGAGAGCCTTCACGGCATTCATTCCAACCCTCTTTCTCTATGGACTCCCTCTCTCCCTCTCTCTTGCGTGAACTCAGAACACATGACAGAAAGCTTTAACTCTTTACAAAAGAGACTCGGCAAAATCTCCCTCCTTCGCAACACAATGATACTGAGACCCCGAGGGAAACACGACTCGAATACCAAACCGAGATACATCTCAGAAGAAGGAGCCTTGAACGAAGACAAAAACACACAATCACACATACACATGCCAAGGTTGAAATGCCCTCAAAGAAAGTCCGGGGTCGAAAAAAAGTTACAAAAAACAGAGAAAAACCAAAAAAAAAACCTTGAGAACATCATCGCAGTCAGAGAAGTGCGACGAGAAAAAAAAGAAAAAAGACTGCAACAACGATAGACGATTTTCATGTGTGTTTTGGAGAAACAAACTTAGGGCATTATGGGGGAAAAAAACTCATTTACGCACGGAAAGTGATGTTGAGAACGAGTAAGGAGTATGTATCTCGGATGTCAGGCGGGCCGGCTCTTCCGAAATGCGACATGGCGGCAAACAAGCTCTCCGCTTCTGGACGCTGCTGCGACCGATGGCGGCCGATTGCTCGTACGAGAAGAGGCAAAACCGAGACGTCACAACGCAAGCGAGAGCGCGCGCGCGCGAGACTTCTCGAGATGAAGAAGAAAGCGAAGGAAAGAGGGAGCGTCGAGAAACGGCGAGTAGGTAGCAAGGAGAAACACAGCGGTGGCTGGGTAGGTATATACTATATATCTCCAGTTCGATATAACCCCAGGTTCTTACTGGAAATCGCGAACGTTCCAGAAAGCTCCTTCGTTCGTCGTCGTTGCTTCCGGTCGTGGTGTCTCCGCTCTATAGGAGGGGATTTCTTGTAGCTTTTTCCCTTGCCACTGATTGAAGAAGCATTGCCCTACGAACTAACGGACGAACTTTGAGAACCTTACGAACGAACGAACGAACGAACGAACGATGAGAACCTTACGAACCAACGAACGAACTTTGAGAACCTTACGAACCACTGAACGAACTTTGAGAACCTTACGAACCAACGAACGAACTTTGAGAACCTTACGAACCAACGAACGAACTTTAAGAAACTAACGAACCAACGAACGAATTATGAGAGTTTGTAACCCTTCTTATTCTTGGGTCTTCATTGTTATGGGATTTCTCAAAAGGAAGAGGAGGATCTGCAAAAAATTTAGACGGTTTTTTGAATTATATGGTTTTATAGATTTGGAAGATGCCTCAAAAGGCTAGGAGGAAGATTTATGTTGTGCAAGGTGCTCTTGAAGGCATAATGTGCCTCTCATTCGTGTTACCTCATGATCTACATTTGTTTAGGGATGCTGATAAAGAGAAGACCTGTACATATATATAAAAACAAGAATGGAAATTCATCCACAAAAAGTACAAGGCATGTCAATGCAAATGTAAACACACCAAAGGAAAACCAAGATCATCAAATCAGTTGTAAACACACCAAAGGAAAACCAAGATCATCAAATCAGTAGTAATGAAATGGAAGACATAATGCTAAAAGGACATCCTATCCCACAAATCGATTAGTGATGGAGGTGCAGTAGCTGATATGTGCGAAAGAGATGAAGAATTGTGATTAAGTGTGACAGGCTGACAGCTCACTGAAAAATCACGATGGCTTGCACACATTATAAGGTTATTAACACTTGTTGTCTATAATAAGATATAAGCATTGAAGGTATAAGGAGGTGTTTGTTGATGGCAAGCTATATAGACATGTACACAAGAAGTCATAGAGGTTCATGTTGTGCTTTTAATGTATGGTAAAGCCCTAGGGTAGGAGGGCCTTCCCCATAATAAAGGTGCCTAGGGAAGAATATAGTCAATTTCAGGTCAGCATTTTAGGAACATATCATGAGCTGTAGGAGCATGTCTTACACCTAGTCCTCAAATTGGAAAAGGGTCTTACGCCTACAAGTATGCACAAGTTTCCTCCCCCTCTTGAAGAGTTAGGTGTCCTCCAAATACAATAGGAAATTTTTCAGAGTGCTTTCCACACCATCTAGAGGTGTAGGGATATGTATGTATATAATAAGACGCCCACACCATCTAGAGGTGTAGGGATATGTATGTATATAATAAGACGCTGGCCTTCAAATAAACTAAGAAATTTCTGAGAGTGCTGAAATCATGGCAATGGTTCTTCACTGTATAAATAGGGAGCTTATTGTGTCTGAGGGGATGAATCTCACCAGACTTTGAGATAACTGATTTTTTAGGGTTCATTCATACCACTGATGTGACATTGTATACTTGATACAACATCTAGGCCGGAGCAGCACACCCAGCACACCACAAGGAATGGATAGTAAGTGGAGGGATGAGGAGTGGGTGGACAAGAAAACACTTTTTCATTGGCTTTCCAGTTCCTAAGTTAACCACAGTGGTAGCTGTTCCTACAAACTACCTACATACTCACCATCTACTTATGTAACAACCTGCACCAATGTTTTCAGTGTAATTAGAGGGCCCCTTAACTAGGGTTAGTTCTTCTACCTACAGATACTATTTTTTTACAGGCCACAATATGGGGTAAAACCCAACATCAGCTCAGTTGGGGTTTGCCCACAACTGAGTTATAATGGACTTCCAATAAATGGTGCACTGGTGGTTGTTGGTTCACTCTGGCCTCTCAGCTTCAGGGTTGGAGGAAGTTTGCCTAAGGAGTTCTTTTACATCACTATACCTGGCATTATCCAATAGAACAGCTATCCCATACAACAGTGACCAACTTTAGTCCTTGTGCAAAAGCCATAAAAGTTCTCAACAAAATTGTGTCTTTCACAGGGAGACTAATAATAATCTCCAATGATAGAACAGGAATGACCATCAGGCTTTTTGGCACAGAATCATTTGCAGTTTTTCTACTGAAACCAAAGAGAGGCTTTGGCTCCTCTACAAATAGGCCACCAACATGCAGCCAACTTCACAATTTTCTCAAGGACACCCCTATTGAGGAATCACCATCCTGCCATCACTATCCTGAAATCACCAACTCACCATCACTGTCCCAGAATTACCAGCTGGATCCAATGTACATGGTGGAGATGGCACCTAAATCTCCTTTTAGCTACAACATAGAGCAGTACTTCATTTTGTCCACCAGATCCAAGCTCTGCCAGACTACAGATGTGCAGTTGTGCAAGACAATATCAACATATTTCTCATAGAGATACATATATATCCTGTCTTAGCAAGACAAGGCACCACCCGCATCCCAGTATTGCTTCTGCATCACCTTCTTGTACTCTGCAGTAAAATTCACAGACGTGGTAAGAGAGTTGTCTTCCTAACACCTTGGAGAAAAAGGAACAAAAAATGAGTTGAACTACATATTATAATAGAACTTTCAAAGTACCTTCCTGGTCACTCCAAAGTGCAGCTGCAGAACTGTTGAGAGGGCTGTCATTGTTTGGTTCTGCAAAAACCATCACCTCTTTCCATCAACATCAGCCCACCAAACACTTGCAATCAAAAACTTACATTTGACTCTGCTTTCTAATCTAGGGTATTTGAGTGGGCTGTTTGCAACCTTGCAGATGTGATTGTCAATAAACATCTTACAAACATCCAAGAAAACCAAAGTTAGCTCAACAATAGTGAAAAGGCATTTTCATTGAGACAAACAAAACAAGGACAGGGCAGGAGATTTTGTATTATGCACCACCCAATAGACTTTGGATTGAGAGCAAGATTGTCCGAACATCATATGGAGATGACCATTTATCCTGACAAAGAATTTACTGTTGATTGCATTGCTTCTGTGCACTATACAACATGATGCCAAAGAGCATCATCCCCTGGAAATTTGAAACAAGTGGCTCAGTGTGTTATCGCAACAATGAGCACAAATTGGTTCTGACTTCAATCCAAAATTGTATCCTAAATCCTACATGGCTACAATGTTTCCCCTTTGGTGCAAGAGCCAATAAAACAAGGTGCGGAAATAATTTACCTGCAGCATATCAAGGAAAAAGTTGCCATATTGGTTGACATTGGGATGGAAGCAGAGTGTGTCAAATTTGAAGGGATAGTCTGTAGGGTCAGTGTCAACTTCAATGTCAACTTGTGGGTCAGTCCCTCATAGACAGTTGCAGACTGCCCTTGATGGTACCAATCCATGCAAAAATGTTGTCACCCTCTGGAAACGCAGGAATACCCAGGACTCCACATGTCTGGAAGAATCACACCATCCACTGCCTCAGAAAACTAGGGACTCTCGAGACTAGACAGTGAGGGGAAGACAGCGACATAGCCAATGGTTTTCTTGCAGCAATATAAATCAATGATGCAACTACTACAAAGCCCAGAGTGCAAGTTGAATTGAGTTGAAATGCATACCATGAGAGACAAAAACTCAGGTTGCAGCCTGCATGGGAATCACACACACACACACACACACCAAAGAGAAAATTTTGGCATCAGCTTTTACACTTATTTCCACTTCATATTCCTTACATGGAAATCCTATCGACTTTCTCATCATACCCTAAACCCTAAAAAGGAAGAACACAGTCCATCACAGGGACTTTCAAGCTCCCGTGAGCACTTGGGAAAGAAATAGAGCTAGAGTTCCACTGACCTGCGAGAGACTGAGTGGCTATCAACCGGTTGTGATGCCAGTCTCTGCTGTTTCCCTCTCCCAAGCGGCTGCTGCACAATGCTAGCGGTCTGCACATCTTGAGGCACGTTGTTCCGGTTCATCGCTGCCTCTTTCCCCTAATTTTCAAACACTCTCTATTCCAATCGAGGTGAGCAATCTTATGTGTGGCTCTTCGCCAATTCGGAGACGCATGAGTCTCGACCCATGCGCGAGGACGACAAGACCGGCAATCTCCAAAAACACGTTACAACGCTCTATTTTCTCTCTCGAGGCAAGGGAGCTTCGCGACGCGCGGCAATTTGAACCGGGCCAGCGAAACATGGACCGTTTGGGCGCACACCCAAACCGGGCCCCGCGGGTGCCAGTGGTACCATCCCCGGCCCACGTGCGCCAACAGCTCGTCCATCCCCACTTTGCGTCCCTCCTTCTCTGCCTTCATGGGCTGTCCCAAAACAGTTTGAAGCCTTTTTAATTGTCCCTTCAAACGGGGTCCAATCCAGTGTTGGCGGGTCTTAATTTTAAAGAGACCGGTTCAGAAACTTTTCTGATACCCGACCTGGTCCTTCTTAATTGTTTTTTTTTTTAATGGTTCGAAATGCCCCCAGGTTTCAAAGTCCCGGTTCCCAGTCATTCCGTACCGATCTTGGTTTCCAACGATACTTCTTAGACCAAGGGTATCAAAAGTTCTGTTATTTCAAACATTATATATATATAAACATAAAAAAAAGATCAAGATCAAATAAATTTTGCAACCATTTTATATGTTCAAAACTTCGGAACCTTCAAAATTTTCTAACTCCTCAAAATCTAAATTGTTTTCAATCAGTTCCACCAAATTGGAGGGTGGTTTAAAATCAATTATAGGATCATTTAGCCAATTTTTGCTCATAAATATTAATCTCTCTAAATTTTTTGATTGTAAACAACATTTTCTCAAATACATAAACATCCATGCTAAAGAAAAAATCCTTTCAATTTGAATTTGTGATTCAATAATCCCTAGGATTTGCCAAGCCAAAAAACCAACATTAGGAAACATGGTTTCATGTTTTGCCCACCATTGAAAAAGGTAATTGATGTCTTTGGAATCCACTTGATAATGCATGAATATCAACATTTTCCTGATGACAAGTTTTATGGTTTGCTCACTTGTGCTAGGATTTTGTTCAAAAATATTTAAATTGGATTTTGTATTTCTTATTTGATATGCACATCCAACTTTTGATTTTGCCTTTGGGTGTAAATAATGATAACATTTTAAAAGCATAGGATATAATGATTGTCTATCATATTTTTCAACAATGTTCACCCCTTCTTCATGACCAATAAAAAAAGAAATTAAACAAAGGCTTTTTTAATTCAAGGTCTAACATGTTACATGATTTTTTCTTTTCATGTTTCTTAAGAAATAAAGGAACAATTCCAACACATCACAAATTTTATTCTTGATATTAATAGCAAACAAATGTAACTAAAAGGTAATTCCAAAATCATCATTAATCAAACTAACTTGGGCAGGTGGGTTTGTAATTAATTCCCTACATTTCAAACACATGGTAATGGCAAATTACAATGCATCAAAGAATAACCTATGGCTAGTAGATTGGTTCAAAACACATGCATTCACAATAGGAGAAAGACAATTCACAATTATTTGAAAAATGTGCCAAGTAATAAGAGATTCTAACATTAATTATGACAATATTCTATATATTGTAGCAAAGGATAATAACATCATTGAATTGCAAAGCCTCTTCAAACATAATAGTTTATTGGCAAACCTCCAACCATAATTAAATAAATGTTATGTATCAAACAAGCATAATTGAATAACAAAATAAGACCAACCAAAAATAAATAAAAATAAATTAAAGATCAAATTTTCACCTTGTCCTCATAGGAGTATTCAATTTGTTAGGGCAAATGTTTGAATTTAAACATGCCTTGTTCCATTCATGTCTTTTGTTCCCCAACTTTTTTGGCTAAATGATACATTTTTGCAAATCTAATTGCACTAACTTAATAGAAATAAATTGAAGGTTTTTATAAAAAAATTCATTGGGTGTAACATATTCACATACCTTAAAAACAAACATGGCCGAAACAAATTTGAAAACTTTCATCTAAACCTAAAACTTCACATTTAACAATTGATTTCAAGGTAGTTATTGGAATTAGATTTGACCCTTCACTTTTCACATATGCAATAATTGTTTTTACAATCCATATTGATCAAGTACTTTCATCATATTAATGGCCAAGGTTTGATTAATATTTTTTGATGTTTTAAATAGCCCAATAGTCATTTGTTTAGGTTGCCAATCAAATCCCAAGAAGTTAATCAAAAGCAAAAATATCATGTGCCCCCTTAGACATCCATTAGTCAAACTTGTTGTTGCAAATAATGTCCCAATTTTGATAAAAACAAATATTTGTTTTGTTTTTTCCACCAATTTAAATAATATATCATGAAAACATTGTTTTATAAAAGGAAAGACAACTTGAAGACATAGATGTAAAATTAAACATTTGAACCAAACACTTTCCACAAACATCAATGGCATGATTTTTCACAATTAAAAAGTCAAGGTCCTACAAAAAGTCTTCATGCTATTCATCGTCCTTTTAAAAAGGGTCTTATATATATATTACACTCCCTAAAATATTCATTCTTTTTTTAATTATTTGTCTTTCAAATGGTCCTCTTACTTTTACTTCTTTAAAATTTTTGACAATTGTTGCATGATCACAATCCACATATTTTTTCAAAGCTATTATACCATTTTTTGTAATATATTAAAAGCCATTTTTTTCTTTTGTGTTTGGATGTAAAACATACATATGATTATTGTAACAAAGAGCACATCTCATGATTTAAGGATTCCTAGGATCAATTTCTTTATCATCATTTACATAATAAAAAGCCCAACAAATTGCATTCCTATTATGTCTTTTCCATTTTTTCCTTTTAGTATGCAATGTTTGAAAGTTTCTTTCCATTTCATTGTTTTCATTAGGATTTGTTATTCTTCTAATGTGATTTTTCCTATTTGAAGGTTGCCATTTATAATTTCATCTTCCATATTCCATTCATTTAAACTATTTTCATTTTCATTTTCATTTGACTCCATTTCTTGCAAGATATTAAATAGGTTGGAGGAGAAATTAAAATAAATATAAAATTTACCAAAATGATGGGTTTTAGTTTTGGTATCTAATATATCCCAAAAAAATCAAACAAAAAGTACAAGCAATGTTAAAACAATTACAAACAAAATCTACAAGTAATTACAATCAAACAAGGCAAAGTAATTACAAGCATGTACAAGATTATTGAAGTAAAAGGTAAAAGATATGAAAAAAATGTTTAATGTGAAAATTTTGTGCAAGTATGATTTTGGTCCTACACATGAAAAAATACAAATTATGTCAAATACTTATGATTATATTTAAAAAGATGCAAATTGAAAACATGCATTTGAAATAAAATAGTTCATAGACATAAACTATATATATATACCTTGTTATTGAAAAATGTAAGGGGGAAGTACTAGTCTAGAATTCCAAATAACACCAATAGAACACATCAGAGAGGCACCAACAAGCAACAACAAAGACAACAAAGGGGTGTTAATGAACACTAACAAAGCATAGCAAAGGGGTGCCAAGGATCATCAACGAAGCATAACAAAGGGGCTTCAATGAACACCGACAAAAACACAATAAAACAACAAACATAGCAAGGGGGCATTGACAAACACCAACATAGCACAACAAAGATGCACCAATGAACACCAATAGAGCACAACAAGGGAACACCAACAAAGCATGAACAAAGCACAACAAGGGGGCACCTACGAACACCAACAAAGTGAAGCAAGGGGGTGTCGATGAACACCAATAAAGTGCAACAAGGGGGCACTGACAAGCACCAACAAAGCACAATAAAGGGGCCAATGAACACCAACATAACACAACAAGGGAGCACCAACAAATAATAATAAAACATGACAAACCCCAAAAAACACAAAAAGGGAACATTGGCAAACAACAATAACGCACAATGAACATTAGTAGAACACATAAAAGGAGCACCAACAAGCAACAACAAAGCATAATAAAGGGGTGCCAAAAAACACCAACAAAACACAACAAGGAGGCAATGCAACAAAAAAAGAATGCAACTAAAATCAAAACAATGAACATTAATTAAACAAAGAAAAACATAAATTCTAAACTTAAAATGCATTAAAAAATTTCCTTAATCATAAAGAAAGTGAGGGAAAAAAAGGTCAAAGTTTAGGGGCAACTTTGCTTTTGCAGTGTTTGGAACCTGGAACCTAGAACCTTAATTTTTAAAAAAAAATTTAACTTTACCTATTACATACCACTAATTTACTGACCAGCGACACTTGACACCTCGACCCTATTTATTTTCAACACCTTGATAGGGTATATATATATAATGAAAAGGTTTGAAATGGGAGGTTTTCAACCTAGTGAAACCCTTTGAATTGGTTTCAAAAAGGTATCACCCATTATGAAACCATAAGGGATTCAATGTGAGAATTGACTTAAAACCCTAGCCAATTCTCACCTATTTTTTTGAGGCCTACCCAACATTAGTCCAATCAATGACAAAATTTTCTAACAAATTTTGTCCTTTTTACAAAAAATGAGATTTTTTTGGAAAACTATGTCTTTATAGTATAATAAATTTGATTTATTTTTCTTATGTTTTGGAAATTTTCACCGTTTTTTTTAATATTTCAATTTTAAAAAAACCATGTATCCAATGTCTTGATTCTAAATATTGGAAAAAAAATAAAAAGAAAAATTAATAATAAAATCGTTATTCCTTTAAACCTAGAGGGCAAGAGGTAAATTCAATCCTTTAATCTAAGTGGCACTTGGTAAAAAAATAGGGGCACCTTTCCAATCAACTTTAAACATCAACTAAAATACTAAGGTACATGAAGACTATATTATTACACAAGTTAAATAACACATTTAAAAATGTTTTGCCAACTTAAAAATATTTTTTGTTGATATTTTGTATATAACACCTATGTTATGTTGACAACAAAATTCAATTTTCAAAATGTGCAAATATGATAAAAATGTAAAAACATGTGGTTTACAATTAATTGATATGATATATGACACACTCCCAAGTCCCAAGGTAGCCCCAAGTTGGGGCTAGGTCACTCAAATTGCCGAATTTATGGGACTCGGGGCACGCTTCCAACTTCCAATTGAAAGCTCCAGGATAGACTAGGAATAGGGACAAGCTTACTCAATTATACGGTCCTGCATCCAAATCCAACCAACAAGTTGGTTAGAACTCATTCTACACCCTTTTAGTGTTGGGACAAACTACGGGCTACCTTGGACTCACTTGACTCACCACGGCCCGGACTCAGGGGAAGCCACCACCTTCCCCCATATAGTATTCTCTGCAGCTCTCCGCCACACTTGCATCCAAATGGCTCTTTTTCCCGGGACTCCCAAAGTGGAGTCCCGAAACTATCCTGGTTTGAACTCCCGGGACTTTGGGCGCTCATAACTTCTCGCCCCGAACTCGGATCGAGACGAGGTCTAAACCAAAGTTGTAGCTCTCCTCAAGAGCTTTCCAAGGATGTGTTTCACTTCACCTGAACGCACCGGAATCGGGTTGATTCTCGACTTTTAATGGTCGGGAGTCAAATTCGCAATTTGACTCTTGACCCTTCTTTCGACCATAACTTGTGCTGCAAATGTCCAAATGGCTCATGCAAGGCCCTTTTGGACATCTACATTTCAAGACCTTTCCAACAATATAAAAAACATCTCAATGCGAGGTGTTTTGACCACTACAATCACGCTTTAAATTTTTGGGAGTCCCAAAGGACTCTCAAGTCCCATTTTCGGAAGTGTGAGTGGCGACCTCACAACTCCCTCAAAGTGGGGTTGCGACAATATAAATTCGGCATTTTCCATTTACCTTATGATTGCATCCCTCATTGCAAAAAATAATTTTATTATCACACATTGTCATGAACACGAAAGCCATATCATCACACACACACACATACCTAAGGTTATTCTTTTCATTTACAAGAACCCAAATCCTCTTGTGCTAGGATTGAAAACACCAATGTGTGACAATAAAGGAATTATAATGATAGGTCCCTTCACTTTTACTTACTTATGTGAAATGTCATTCATACATACTTGTAACATCATTGATAACAATGTTGATTGTTAAGCCAATTCATACTCAAGCACATGTCATCAATAATGAACTCATATGGTTGCTCATGTAGCAAATTACTTGCAAATGATCAAAGTTGGTAACATTAATGAGAATTTAATTATAGTCCATGAAAAATCTTCCAAATTTAATGATTCATGCCTTTATTAATAAAAATTTAATTTATGAATTTGCACACAAGGCACATAACTTATCAAATTCAACCTTATTTCTTCCATTTATAACAAACCTACTTCCAAAGCTTTCTATAATGAATCTCTTGCATTGCACCACACTTCTAAAGCTCCTACAATTTGTAATGTTCATCATCAATACAACGCACATTCATTGTCATAGCACTTATAACATGCACAACACAACAAAGTTTAATTTGTGATGAACAATTTGACACTTTGATGGTCACAAGCAAAAATGCAAAGCAAGAATCAACATCTAAAAATGAAAGTCAAGTAATTTGACAAAAACATGAAAATTGGGAATAACACAAGTTATTAACCTCATCAAATGCAATCATCTCAAGAATGTGACATGAAAAGAGTTAGTGAATCTAAGAACACACATGGTGCCAAAAGTGTGACAATAAAAGAAGATTACAAAAGGTTTGGACATGTTGTTTCATGTCAAAATATGTAAAAATGGAAAGATTACAAAATCAAATGGATTGGATTAAATTATGATTACAAAAAGAAAAGAATTACTGAAAAGGAATAAAAATCCATGCATCATTTTAATATATTATCACAAAGGAAAATGACAAGCATCACCCACTTCATCAATTTAATAAAAAATGTCATGAAACATTTAAAATGTGTTAAATGGAGTGAATTGTTGAATGCACCAACTTAAGCACAAGGTGATGCAAATTATGTTGCACCAATATCATTAATTAACACACAAGAATAACAAGATTTTACATAGTTATAGTTGCATTTCTTCATGCAAGAATTCCTTGGTGGGCATTGGCCATGTCAACAACATGTAAAAAACAACATAATGCAGAACATGCAAGGGTGAATTTTGTGAACTTGAATAATGCAATCATAGTCCTCAACATAATTGTCCCTACATGGTCAATTTATCATACATGTCAACTAGACTTGTTAAACTTGCACCACCTTCAACAACATTGATTGCATTTGGAAATACATGACATATAAGCACAAACACACAAACACATTTTCACCAATGATTGAAACAATCAACAAAACCAACAAATAAATTATTGATGTAATGGATAGAATCAACCTTCCACATCTTGAGATTAAGGAGCATCACATTGTGATCTAAGAGTGCACCATCAAGGATCAATTGCAATATTTCAAACAAAGAGACATAAAACTTCACAAGACTATCAAGGACATGGGGGCAAAACATAATAAGGTATGCCAATCAAGGATGCTTTCTTTCCATTTAAAAGAACATAAAAATTATGTTTAGATGCCTTTGTTAAGGAAATGGAAACAAAGTTTTTCTTTCCAACTTGAAAAGTTAAAATAATTAGTAAGCAAATGCAAAAAAGTAACCATTATGTATTTATTTTTCATTTATTAACCCTCAAACCTAGGCATAAAAAATTACAACTTATTGAAAATGTGCAACAACATCCACATGACCCCTATTGTTGCATCCATCGCAATTTGATTCTTTTGACTTTGAATAACAAAAAAGTTATTAAACATCAAATTTTCATTACGTTATGTCATCAAGCATCTAAAATATTTTTTTCTATTTGTAGGTAAATTGTAATTTTGAACTTGTTGATGAATGCCCTAATTGTTTCTTAATTTGCATTATGTTTGGAATTTTTGAATTACAATTTGTACATGTAAAAACCCAATACTTTTTAGCAAATGGAACATGTGAATACTTTCTTGCAAAATATGTTGAAAATATTTTAAAGAAAGGTTCATGTAAAATTTTAAACTTTTAAAATATGACCATGTCACATATCATGTATGTATATATTCATCTAGTTTTTAAACTCAACATCAAAAAGTTTCACTTACTTGCAAGATTCCAAGGTTAACATTTTCAATTTCTATGTTGTTGTGACTACTTTCTTGGCTCATATTTTAGCATGTTAAATGTTCTTTCCAACTTCAACATGCCATGTGCCATGCTTTTATTCAAGGAAAAATTATGATGCATGCACTTTTGAAATTTGTTGTAGACTTGTCATTAGAAAATGAAATTGTATGGTTTCAAGATGAAATAATTCCATATTTAGGTTGAAATAGCTAGGTTTTAGGTTAAATTTGATTTGACATTTGATCCAAAACACAGTCGTTCAATCTAGCATCAAAGGCCAAGTTCCATGTCATTGAATGTTTTGAAATGCAAGTTCATGTTTCACATGTCAATATTCTTTACATGGTCTATTTCCAATACATGACTTTCTAATTTGTTCTCGACATTTCCATACCTTGTAAATATTGTTCAAGCTCATTGTCCACTACTTGTTCCATAGGCATTTAATCAATATAACTATTCTTTACCAACTTCAACATTCATAGTTTTATTATCTATCAATCTAAATCATTAAGGCTTCAATGTAAAGATCATTACCATCAAGTATCATGTTGTATGGGATGCAACAACAAATCACCACATTAGGTAGATAGAAGATGTGCAAATTGGTTTTCAATAGCAAAATTTTCAAAGCTTTTCTTCAAGGTCTTAAATGAATTCTTCACAATATTCTTACCTCAACATAAATGTTTATTGAATAGAGCCAAGAGAATGATGTGGTGCATATTGGCAAGATATTTGTGAATAATCATCAACCAAGGCAATACAAGGCAGCCTTTGACTTTGAGTATGTAAAGTCAAATGTCTTTTTCACTTCAATTCCATTGGAACAAGTCACCATACATAGTTTTATAGAATAAGCTTGAGATTCATAAGATATCTTTTTGGTACAAGCTTGAGATTTCATGGAGTTAAACATGCCCACAAAAATGCATGAACAAAACTAGCTTTAGGAACCTCATTATGAACAAATTGTGAGTTTCTTGCAACAACACAATTGAAATAATAAAAGCTGAAATATCAAAATAAAAAGAACAAAACATAAAGAGATTGAAAGCTTACAATCACATAAAACAATTGCAAAAGACAAGAAAAAATGTGCCAAAACTTAAAAGAAACCCTACAAAGAATGATATGTAGAAACAAAAACAAAGGGGGGAGGGGGGAACACGAAATGGATTTGAGAGATCTATGGAAACAATTTTGTAGGAAAATAATTGTGACACCAAATGTTTAGAGTTGTGGAGATAAACATGAAAGACAACAACAAAATTATTACATAATGAGGTGGAACACTCAAAAACACAAACCAAATGCAAAAAGATACAAAAACTTGAAGTTGAAAAAAAAAGAATAAAGAGATGCTTAAGATGTAGATTATGGATTTACATAATAGTGGAATTGTTATGAAATGAATTGTAATACTCACAAAATATGAAAGCAAATGTAGAAACCAAAAGTAGAAAACAAAAAGGCTTGGATTAAGGAAATAAAAGAACAATGAATTGTTCAAGATGCAAACAATTTACACATTTTTCAAAGGTTTAAAGGTTATATTACTTTTGCCATTTGCATTGCCTTTGTTTGGACAATGATAAGACAAGTTAAGTAAAATTAGTAGGTTTTTTGAATGGTGTTAACATGCTAGTGATAACAACTTACAAAATTTAATTGAAAAATATAACTAGTTTTTAAAACACAATTTTTTTATGATAACTTACTTTTGTTTTATAACATTTTCACTAACCTATTCAAATGTGTGAACAAGCCTTAAATGGGTTAAGTATCATAGGTAGTACATCAAAATTTAGCATGCAATGAATTAATAATGAAAAACATGCAAAGTTCATTCATTTATAAGTTCATACATTTTACACATGAATATCATGCATTGAAAACATACTTGACACACATATAAATGTGTTGACAAATGAACTACGAACTTATGAATGAACAAATGTCACATGACATTTTTTTATAAATTTGTCACAAATATATTTTCAATTCATAATATTAATGAGTAAAACGTACCAATTATAAAAGAACGAATTTTACACGATTTCCATTACTAAATCATGAAATGTTAAATTTGTGATGAAAGTAGATATTTCACTTGCTAAATATTAAATTATTATATGTGTGGATGGTTAGTACATAACTAACTAGCCTAAATACTTATGCCAGGACATGAATACCACACAACAAAAATTCATGTCCAAAAAATCCTCACGTACATTACTAAATTTGCAATAATGTTTATAAAAATACAACTTTCAAGGCCTTTGAAATGAATTTACAAAATAATATTAAATAATTTGTCAAATCCAAAAACATGGGTCATCCATTTTCCCATGGATTTGGGGTCATTGCAACAATTTCCAATTACTTCAAACATCATATCATTGTAATATTTACCAAGTAAATCTTTCATGATGTAATTGTTATGTACATCATGAACCAATCACTTTCAAATGTCATATGTTCTGTTGTAGTGGAATCAATGGTCCAATCTTTTATTGTATGGTTCTTGCCACATAATGTAACCAAATACATTTGCATTTGATTTCAACACATCTAGTTAATTTTAGATTGACATTAATTATTTGCATTTATTCCAAACTTATCACATGATTATCAAACGAAGACCAAAAAAAATCATGATCAAACATCATACAAATGTTTATATCTCTAATCTTCACTTCAATGGTCAAAACTTAGCCATCAATTTTATTGATCTCATTTACCTCTTGCATTTGGATTATAAAAAACTATTTTATAATATACAACTTGTTTTTAATCATTTCATTTCATGTATACTGCATCCCAAATATTATTAACAACATAATTACAATGAATGTGCCCACGTCTTTAATCTTCATTTCAGTGGTCAAAACTTATTCACACATTGTATTGATTTTGAAAACATCTCATCTCCCAAGTGCATTTTGACTATAAGGAACAATTTTATAATAACCAACCTTTTAAAAATGAATGCATGGCCTTAATAACACTGCATAATGCATCTCAACATTATTGAGAGCCTCATTATATTGAATTTCTGCATGTTGAGCATATATAAAATGTTCTTCAAAAAATGTAAATATCATCAATTATCTTTACATCATACTCAAATAAATTCTTAAATTTTTTCTGATCAAAACCTTTTTACCACCAATCCAGAAAGTTCCAAAAGATTTATGCTTTGAAAAGATCATGTGCATCTTGGATTTTCAAACATTTTCACAAAAAGAATTCCAAAATAGCACATTAAGACTTTTCCTTTACCTTCATCCGAAATAGTGAAGCATGGTGATTAAAAACTTGCCATTTCTTTTCAGGGAGATAACTTCAAGTAATAAGCTAACATCAAAATATTTATACACAAGAAAACTAGCAATAAACCAATCACTTACACAAAACTCTCTCCAATCATTGCTTATTTCATTGGAGAGGCTTGGCTCTTTTCACATGCATTGAAAAAACAAAAGCTCTTATTCTTTCTACCACTTTTACATGAGTTACACCATATCAGTAAATCAAGAAACAATCCAGAACAGCAAAGCTCTTCAATCCAGACTATTTACAATTTCCATAAGGGTGTAGGGTTAATGAGACACTAGAAAATCCTTTTGATGCTTTCTAAAAAATTCAAGTTACGAGAAGACATGCTCAATGACTGTCACTGCACCTCATAATTCAGGGAATTTGACATTGGTTCTTTGTGAAGCTCTCCTCAAGTGAATGTCCTCATGTTTACTGTGAATTTGAGCTTATAGAACTCTACAGAAGTAAGGAGAAATCTAAGCTACAGAAATAGGGGGTGGCAGCTCTGAAAGCTTGGAGGGCTCATCAGCATCCAGTGTAAACCCAATTTCATCAGAGGGCAAGGATTTGGGTTCCAAGTCGATGAATTCATTAGATTTGCTAGCTAAATGAGAGATGCTCACACGGCCCAAGCGCTTGATGTAATCAGCAACTGCCTTCATTTCTTCTGGCGAGATGTAAATGAACTTTCCCCTATCATCCATCACTCCAGATATCCGACCTGCCAATCCAACACCTCCAACTCCACTGAGAACATCAACAATCTCTTCCGTGGTAAATACATAACATGGGCAACCCAAGTCCTAAACCTATTCTGAATTACTCAAAGAATGCTGCCTCCACCATGTGGCAATCGAAATTTTCAGACCAGTAACTCCACTTGGACCTTCAATCAACCATGTAACAGCATGCTTATTAACAGACCTGCTACTAGCCATAGAGATACCTGCCAGGACTTCTGAAGTGGCAACTTGAAACTGTCATACAAAGAAGGAAAACATGTAGCCAAGCCTCAAGGTCACTCTTATGACAACAAATCTCTCATTAACGTGGGCTGTAGAATGACTGGTGATAGAGACAATGCTTCAGTGATGGGTTTTGGGTTGGCAATAGAGTGCCATAGTGATCTAGACCTCTTATTAATAACTTTCCTTTGAATTATGCACAAAATCAATATCAAAATTAAAAGCAAGATCAACTGAAGGCCTCACCCATTTGTTCCAGCGCCAAAACTCGGGTAATACAGTCCTGCATCCATACATGACAGCCAAAGCAACACTTAAGAAATTTGGATTTCATGCCAGGAGTCTTTTCACTAAAACTTGGAGAAACACAAACTCCATATCTGACCTGAGTTCGTAAATTGAACTCTGCTGCTAAATCCTCCAAAGCCACACACTTGTGTTTCTGCAACAAAGGGCATGTGAGTTAGAATCTGAATATGGCAAAAGTGAAATAACACTGTCACTTAGAAACCTCCATTACAGAGCACAAATGAATCTAAAGAATAACCTTAATGTACTCCACAAACTCGACAAGAAGCCCTTGGCCCTCTTCTTCAACATCATTTTCAGCCGTGCCCTCAGTGTCAACACTAAAAGCTCCCTTCCATTTGTCAAATTCTTCAAGTGCTGCTGCTTCCTCTTTTGCTTTCTGTTCCTGTGCTGCTTCTTCCTGTGATCCACAGCATCTCAGTTTTATAAGAGTTGTAACCTTTCTCACTAAAACCAAAACTCCTTCATTCTAACTCAGGTGTTTCACCAAGGTTGTGAACAAAAAAAGAACCTTGTGGCGCTCTTCTGCTTCTCGCTCTTCATCTTTTTGGCGGCGCAAATTTGCCTGGCGCTCTTGCTTCTCCTTCTTCATGTCCCTTGCATATGCCTCTGCCTACTTACAAAACAAATGTATAATTTATATGAGGAATTAAGAGTTCTCTGGAAGTGGAGCCCACCAGTGTCATTTAGGTAGGGGCCCATAATGTGATGGCAACATATTGGCATTTCAGGACAGTCAGTGTATTTTTTAACAGATCTTGTGAAGCAGCTGAAGTTTGTTGGTCACTTGTCTCCTGTATATGTATATCAAGTGCAATGCTGCTTCTAGACATGTTCCACTGGATGCCCATCTATGACATGGTTGCTCTGATTGCCAGGGTTTTCAGATGTGTGGAATGTGGGCAAAGGCACAAGATATCAGCACTTTCTCAAGACATGCAATTGGAAGGGGATGTTGACAAACCTCACGGCGAGCCTCACGTTCATGTTTTTTTGAAGCTTTTTTTTTGGAGCCTTTTGCAACATAGTAGTTGCCATCCTCACCTCCTTCCTCCTCTCCATTTCCATCATCACTTGGCTCAGCCTCTACAACCCCAGATGCAGATATGACTAATCAAAGATGGATTTCTAGAAATAACTGCCAGGAAGTCAATTGAAGGCACAGTATGCAGAATGAGTTGCCATTGAGGTTGAGAAAATTGCAGGTTAGTGTTCCAGAGACTTACCAGGGACAGATTGTGAAGAAGCTCCAGCTGCAGGGCGCCGTCGCATCCTTGAAATGCCTGAAGATCTTCCCCTCCCCGCCGTCATTGGCAGTGGAACCGCTATCTCTTCCTCCTCCGCCTCAACAACCTGTAAAATCTTCACAGAATTGACAGGAATGAAAACATTCCTCTCTCGACTACCGACAGAACAAATTGACCCCGCAAATGCCCAACACTCAGTAATCAACAACCCTGTCGATGAACACCCCAAACAAAACAAAACAAAATCAAACCCTTAAAAAAGCAGGAGGAGTTTGAACAGAACCTGTTGCAGAAGAGGAGGTGACGTTGAGGGCTGCGAACGTCGCCATAAGAACAAGGGGATAAGACACAACAGCAGCAGAAGTCCCACAACTCCCACAAGAGACTCCATGGATTCCATCAGCGTCCCACTACAATTCTACGAATGAAAGCAACAAAACCACACAAAATTCACGATGGACAAACAAATTTCTGTCTATTCCTGTTTGACTGCAATGATTTCCTAGTTCAGTTACTGCAATTTGCTCATGCGCTCTGCAAATCGGACGTCGTTCCGGAATCGACAGAAGGGTACTCAACCTACTTCGCTCAAACACGATTTCTCAGTAAACCCATGCTCCCAGAACACACATAAAAAAGAACACGACCGTGCTCCAAACCCTAATTTATTGTATTCGCCTTCCAAAAATCTTGTCGATTTCTCTTCAAACCCTACCCGTTGATTTTCTTCCAAACCCTAAATTCCTTCTACGCCAAAATTCTTGGCTCTCTCTCTCAAAGGAGAGAATAGATCTAGTTTTCATTTGGTCCCACATTTTGGTGAGAATTTATGTATAGGAGAAGGTGGAGGCCTTCTAGATCTGAGATCCCCAGGCCGGTAGGTCGAGGGAGACCAAAAATTCTAAAGATCTTCAAAGTGGGACCTTTCCTTAAGTAAAGCAACGGGTTATTCCTGGAATAAGGGCCTGTCCGAGGCAGAGCCAAGGCGGGTCTGATTCCAGTAATGCCCGTGGCTGAGGGCATTACACAGCGTAAAATTGATGGTCTAAAAATAAATAGAAAATCAAATCTCACGAATACCTGGTGGGTATCTGACGGGTATCACAGGACTTTTTTGAATAAAAAACCCCAGGGCATTTGGGAAAACAGGATCTCAATTTCGGATTTTCCGAAAAGCTCCACAAGTTGTTGCACTTGGTGAGTGTTTCTCCAAATACACTACATATCTTGTCCCAAGTATTTATTTGCAAATGAAGGCCCTAAGTGGAGGCCATTCCTTAATTTGAGGCCCCAGAGTCGAACGCAAGAGCTCAAGGCTGGGGACCCAAATTTTGTAATGTAAATCAATGTTGGGCGGTTCTCAAATGCCCACCCAACTCTTGACTCGGTTCTCACAATGAGAATTAATCATGAGAACCGATTATATATATATAGAACCGGACAAGTTCTCTCATAGAATTTACATCCAATTCTTAGAGTCCCTATGCCAGTTGCTGTTACTGCTCTTCATTTTTTACATCTTCTATGCACTAGGGTAAATTGGCCCATCACTAAACACATGCCTATAACCAAACGCCCATTTAGTGCTAATTGTTGGTTGTGCAAAACTTCATGAACAAGCTAGAAATCATCAATGACCAACTGTTCAGAATTGAAAAATGTGTTTGGGGTTTTCCATCATTTGATGGATAAAGCCATTTTTGATGTTCGGTCATGGAGTTAAACTTGTTCAAGTTTGGAAGCCTAGCGTTCACCTTAGGGTTTGATTGTGTTTGGTGATGAGCAGGGAGGTGACCCCACAATTGAGACCAACAAATCAGCAACATGCAAAGGGGGTGACCCAAAAATACAAGCAAATGTTTGATAATGGGAATTTTTTGAGTGGGAATGCTAGGGCTCAATTTGCTAATGGGGGGTTCAAAAGCTAATTAATCAGCCCAAAATGGTCCATTAATGTGAAACCCTTAATGGCAGCACAAAATTCATGCCTTGGTAAGTCACTACCTACAACCCATGAACCCTAATATTAGCACATCAATGAAAATGAAACTTCCAAGCGCCCATGCCATTGTCATTCATTCCAAATTTCTCACCAAAACACACCACACAATTTACACTACTAATGGGCCAAATCCTAAAACACGTGTCTTTCCAATGCTACTTTTTTCTCAACATGTCAAAGTTCCCAAGTAGTGTTGAAGAGAGTTTACAATTTTTTGTAGAGCTCTTATCACCTTGTAGTCTAGCACATCAAGGATCTAGTAGCAAAGTCGATTTAGTTGAACACTACTTAAATATTAAACTTTTAAAATGGAAGCATAAAGAGAAGTAGATTGTAATCAAAGAAGAGCTTCTAGAAAATCTAGAGCCTAGATCAGATCTGACAATAGTCTAAAAGAAGTGCAAAGAGCAAGTGAAGTATGGTTCAGATATATTATTAGACAAAAAACAGTTACAAAAACCAAATTTGCATCAACAAGGGGCATAGAAAGGAAAGGATGTTTTAGATGAGCTTTACAATGAAACTAGTGGTACCCGTGACCTTCAAACACCCGTGGCTACGCCACTCCAGCCACCCCGAACACATAGTGGTCCCGACCGACGTTGTGCGGGTATTAGAACCAGCTGTGTGTACCTTCAGATTATCAATCCGGGTATTTACTCCCTTACTCGACATGAAAAACCCAAAACCCCAGTTTTGACATTTTGAACCTTGGTTCTTGAAAGTTTTGGAAATTTTCGAAAACACGCTCCTCTATATAACCGCCGATTCTTTCGATAGTGAGGGGGGGGAGGGGAAGGTTTTTATATCCGCCTCTGGTGCAATGGGAGAGGGATGCGATCTGACCGTCATTCCTACCTTTTGGACGGCTGCAATGCTTTGTGAAGACGGTTTGTACACGAAAACCATGGTGGTCCAACCCGCATCACAGATTGACACCGGTCGCCCACTGCTTCACCGACCTCTCCCTCCCCCACCCCCCAAAACCCCCGTCAGACAGACAGACAGACATACAGACGTAATGAATTATTACAATGAAATATATATAAAGTTTTTTTATTACTAATGGGTGAAACATTTTGTAGTTCATAGGTATCAACAAGTTGTTAAACATTGTAATTTGGTTTACACACCAATTGCCTACACAAAAACAACATACTGGAACTTAGATTGGGATGATTTCAAGGATTTTTATGTTTTAATTTAGACTTCTAAAGACTTGAAAGCATATGCATCACATATTTACCCAAACCTTGTTATTTTGTGGATTCTTGGGTAGATTTCAGGAGTTTCAAGTTTGTCATTCTTATTGGATTTCAGCACACACCTCCAACAGGTTTCAGGTTGGGACCAAGGGGATCACAAGCATAATGATGTTAAATGTGCCTCACAAGAGAAAGTAATTTGCAAGAATAACCAATAAAATATCCATTTCCTCAACATCCATTAGACCTTTCAATGCAAAACAAGGAAAATGTTCTACATCCTAGACCAAAACCAACCAAGAAACAAAAAAGAGTAAATAGATCCACTCCAAGTAGCACAAGAGGGAAATGGACCAATCAAGCTTTAGAGGAGGCCATGGATGTAATTGAATTTAGGATTGCATCATTAAAGAAGGCAAGTAAAAATTGAAACATACCTTCTACTTTTCTATTTAATCATTTGGGTGGGAAGATTAAAAATAGGAAACCTGGGTTTATATGTGTTTTGGTTGAAGAATAATACAAAACTATAGTAGCTTGGATTTTGGCAATGTAAAAGGTTGGTCTATTAATAACCCTATAATAGTTGAAGATGAAGGTAACAAAACTCAGAGATTAAGCCTACACCATTTCATAATGGAATATGAGGAACTATTGGTGGTGTTAATTCAAACATTTGACAACAACACATTTTGGGTTTTGTAACCAGCCTTTACAACTACATATTAATTAAGAAGGAAATATGTGATTAATGAATTATTAAACCCATGTTGTTTCACCATTTAGTCGCACGGGACATTTAGTTGCGCTCAATCATTTAATAACTAGGACTTTTTAATTTTTTTATAATAATGAAATTCCATGTCATCTTTAACTTTGGTTTGACGTGTGCATGCCATTTCAATTTAGTTGTTTTATTCAATTAAGTGTTACAAAAAACACATTGATGGATGGATCACATGTGTCACAAATCTATAAACACATGTTATAAGTCATTGCACATGACGAAAAGTCAACCTAGCTTAACCCATGTAATTAGCGTAACCAAATTTCAACCTAACTTAACTTAACTAAGTTAGCTACCTATGTTAGGCAACTTAAGTTGTATAACCTAAGCTAGGTGGCTTAAATTAAAAACAAATGTTGAATTCCTAGCCCAAAAAGCCTAGATTAAACTATCTAATCTAAGCCAAGTGGCCTAAATATCATAAGTTTTAAGAGTGAGGACTTAAACCCCTCATTTTCACTTTGGGTTTCAAGACCTCATCCATTGCACTACCACATTTTTTTTACTAATTATATTTAATACAAAGTTATAAAATTAAAATTTTTTATCCTTCAATTTACCTTGGCACCTTAGGTTGACTTAAGATGAACTAATTTGTCAACATGTACTACATATTAACCTAGCCTAGGTCAACTTAAGCTAAAAAAAATTAACCTAATTTAATTTTTAATATTATTTAGGTTCTAGGCTAAACATAGATTAAACTAGGTTGGACCTAGATTGAACTAGGTTAATCTGGGTTATGTTTAAACGATGTTTAAGTTAGGTTAGACATCTAGGTTATACTAGGTTAATTTGTATGTTACACCTACATTAAACTAGGTTAATTTAAGTTAAATTTAAGTTCTACTAAACCAATTTAGGCTAGACTTAACTAAAGCTAGGTTAATTTAGGTTAGATGTAAACTAAGTTATGTTAAACATGGCCAAACATAATTATTTATAATAATTTTGGTTTAAAAAAAAAACTTCTAGGCTAAATATCAATAAATGAATAAAACAATTAGACTAAACATAAACATTTAAACGAAATATGGCTAATTAACATAAATGAGGCTAAACACAATTACTTAAAATAGAAACATGGCTAAACATGTTAAATAACTATTACATATTTATATATGATTGTATTTAACCTATCTCCTAAGGAGCCTAGGTTCCTATTATGCATTTTAAACACCTACTTAGATATCCATTGGGTATATACTTAAGTAATCTAGTAGGAAAATACAACTTATTCAAGTATTTAAAGGTTGCCTACTAAGTAGCCCTAGTAGATAATAATTAATATTATAGTAGCAAGTAATCGCACAAACTTGAGGTGGTTACAAACTTGATAAAATTTCTTGTAATAAGGCCACCTAAGTTAACTTGGCAAAAAACCTAAAGCTAAAAGCTTAAGCAAGCCTACCTAGGTTAACTTATTAGTAGCATAACCTATTATTGAATATATTTAAACATACTAGATGTAGTAATTTTTCATGTTTAGTTAACTTACAAGGTAGCCTATATTACAAAATAAGTTTGTAGCTCACATACATAGGTTAACTTAATAGGTATGCAAACTTAAACTAGTGTCTTAAGTAGTAAAAATGTCAAAGAGTTATGTGTCACCTTTTTCAAAACGACTATTAATATTGTATTTAGTACACATACACATGCATGTGAATTCATGGCTTCAAAAACCTTATGGCACGCAAAAAATTATGGCATGCAATGACAAATATTGGTGCCATAAATTCAAGACACAAAAAAATTTATGATGTCATAAGAAATTATGGATTATTGTGAAAATTTGTGACACCTTATTACCAAATGGCATGGCATGGCATGTCATCATCACATGGAAGACCGAATCATTATCAATCACAAAGGATGACAATGTTTTCAATTAGCTAATAAATGAGATTAATTCATCAAATCAATAACATGAATCATGATGTTGACAAATAATCACATCATGTCATCATCATGGGAGATTGACTCATTACTAGTTGCAAAGGTGGATGGTTCTTGCAACTAACTAACTAATGAACAAAAATTGAAAAAAAAATGATAATTTACTTAAAAATCAACAAGTTGTCATATTGACTATAGTTGCAAAGCCATGATGCCATGTGACATATTAATTTCTTTTACCATTACTTAATGATTGTTATGACTAAGAAATTATGAATATAATTTAAAAAAACAATAGTCATTTTTGTATATAGTTCAAAGGATAAGACTTGTTGTAGTGAAAGTAAAGTTTTTGGACTTGCATTTTGATGCAAAAAGCTATATTGAAAGATTGGATGTCATCTTTAACATAATGATTAACCAATAAATATCATTTTATCCAAAATAATGTATGAATCTTCATGTTGAGTAATAGTCAAATATTTTATTACCGCATGGAATGCCACATCATCATGTTGTGAGACTAGAAGTCATTATTATAGTCATAAAAATTAATATATTTTTAATTAACTAATTTAAATTTATTTAAAACTTATTATTACAATTTCAAGAATAATAATATATCTATCCAAAGAAACTCACTAGTCAACATATTAATTATAGTCACAAAACCATGACATCACATGACATCTCAATGGCATTTGCAACTACATAGTGATTTTTGTGACCAAGTAGTTATATATGTAGTCGAAAATGATAGTAGTTGTTTCTTTGACTAGTCAAAAAATCGATAATGTGTTGTTGTGCAATGAAGTTATATGTTCATCCCTTTTCACTTCAACCAAAGCTACAACCTCATGATGCTCCCAATTGGCCTATCTTGGTTTTTAGATTGACTTCACTTCACTTACAATATCATCTAAACCTTACGTTTTCCTTTTCCTTTTTTTCTTGCTACATTTTTATTGTGCTTGGGATTGAATTGAAGTGTGACTTCCAACTTTAATGATACTTGGGCAATTTTGATTGAATGCATCAATTTTGTTTGGATTCATCATTAAAATTATTTTTTGACTTTGTTGTTTACATGCACATTGCACATCAACAAGGTTATGCAACAATTGTGACATACTTGGCAATTATATGTCATTATTGTGTGTTGTTTCATCTCCCATTTCCATGATGCTCTTGTGTTTGTTGTGATTCTTGTTGTCACAAATATAGTTGTTGGGATATTAGACAAGAAACACATGTGTTCTTGTGTTTTTATGGTTTTGATGGTGTTGTAGAGCTTCATGAATGAACACAACAATGAAACAATGGTGGTGACAAAGTTTTTGAGGCAACGTTGCTAACGAAAATTTTAAAGGTGTGATGGTCAAAGGTGGTCTTGCATGTGCTATGATGAACATGAGGTGAATTTTCTTGCACATTGTTTAAGGTCATAGGAGGGGGTTGTTAAAATAATGTTGAGTTATTTGATATTTTTTTAGAAGTTACATAACACTAACTATTTTTTTTAGAATTTAAATTTTTTATAGATCTCAAGGCTATGGGCCTTGGCACCTAGTTATGATTTAACTTTGAAATACCTTGGCTTGCCACATAGGTAGTCACATAAGATTTGGTGCTCCCTACCTTTTCATGTGTGGTCACAAAAATAAAACCTTGAATTTTAACTATAAGTTGCCCATCATTTAACTTTAAGTGTGGTTGGCCCTTAAGTATCATAAATAGGTAAGGATTATAGTGGTTAAGTTATGTAGGTAAGTAGGTAAGGTTTGGGTGTTTGCTAAGTGTGGACAATTAGTACATATTCAATTGCTATGGATAGTTTTGAAAGATGAATACAATGAAAAAGTGTTACATGTTCACATGATATTACCCATCCATCTTACATGGTAGGTTTTACCATCCATCTATTTTCTTTTTTTAGTTTTTCATCCATTGTAGGGCAAAAGCACATTATAGTGACCCATTTTTGGGCATTTTTAGGTTTAATATTATGATACATATAGTACAATTGTTCCCAAAGTATAATGCACTTAATATTGGATATCAATTTTGGTTTCTGGGCCTTATAAATATATTTAAAATAATTCAATGTTATGTAATATTAAATTAATAAAAATAAAAATTTTCATTATTTATATCAAAGGATTCATGTGTATATTTATAATATACATTTGTCTAATAGGGCCACTGTTTTGTTTTTATTACATTAATTTTAAGGCTTCATTAGTCATTAAAATAATCAATTTTAATAGAATTAAAAATGTGGCTATGCTTGCCATCTTCTATGGGAATGTAATTATTTGTCAAACTTTCATTTTACCACACATTTATTGTGTCTTTGTTTTTAAAAAATTCATTTTTTGACATGAAAAATTTCAAATTAGTTACATGTTATCCAAAAATTGTTCAAACTATGTGAAATGGCATGGGTCGATATACCTTCAACTTTCATAAAAATTAAAAATCATTGTTTATTTATTTTGGAGTATATTTGTGTTTTTGAATACACATGTACACTACATTTGTTTTTTACAAAATACTCCAATCTCTCACTTTATAAAACAAAATGAAATAATTTTTTAATAATATCTTGCCTAAGTTATATTCTAACATAATATGCAAAAGTATTGTGAAAATCTTTCAAAAGTTTGATGTGGGATACACTCAAACATGCACATCCTTGGAAAGTAGTACAATGTGACATCCTAAATGGGGTCACCGTAGTGTGCTTTCACCTGTATAGTTTATCATTAATTATGCCAAAAAAAACCAACATGATGTAATTTAAAATTCCAACTTTTCATTGATTATGCAAGTTTCCTTCCAAAAATTCAATCCATCATGCAATCTTCTTCCATAGTTTTTCATATGTTGTGCAACCTTACAAAAGGAATTATGCATTTCACATAATTTGATTGTTGATGAAAATTGAAATTTTAAAAATGAAATCCAACTTTCATGGGGGAAATATCCATTAATAACAAATGTTCCCCAACCATTTCACAATTAATATTTTGTATAATCATGATTGTCCAACAATATTTAAAACAATTTTAACTTAAATTTGCTATTCGTTATAACTAACAATGACAATATATATATTGTGGAAATTAAGTTCCATTCAAATGAAAATATTGAATGACATTGCATGTAACTTTTGGAATGCATTCAAATTCTTAAATTTGATTCAAATACATTCAAATTCAATTGAAGAGAAATGGGATGCAAATTGGTACATAAAATATTGAAAATCTTCTTTTAATTATGGTACTGAAAAAAAAACCTTTGAAAAAACACAAATCCAAAATAACACCTTGCCATTCCTCTTTTTTTGGAAATCAACTAAACATATTCCAATTTGGAACATTCCAAAGGACAATTCATTCAAAAAGACAACTTATAAAAGTTGTCATATGTAAACTAGTTCTATTGAATAATTATCATTGAAATTATCATAATTTTAGGGGACAATAATAAAAAATCAAATTTAATTTCCTATTGGACATTAGTGGTAGGCATGTGAACTTTTATGTCAAAGTTTGAACTACATTTAATTTGTAGGTTTGTTTACAATTTGCTTTCAATTACTAACATCTATGAATGCACTAATGAAGGTGGTCACAATTGCAAGGGGTAGTTGGGGGACTAATTCATTTGTTAGTTGATCTAAAAGGTTCAACATTGGAAGGAGCCTAAATTCCCTTTGAAGTTCTACCCTTTTCAAAGTTCTTCATATTCATTTTCAAATTTGAAATTTGCAAGGTTTCATTTTTCCTTCAAAAACTTCATATTGAATTTAAATTATTTTTAATTGATTACCTAATTTAATCATTATTAGTGTTATATTTACAAATGCATGTATGAATTTCATGTTAGAAATCATTGTTTAGTTGGTGAAACTTCATATATAACTTTGGGTAGCATTTGCGTATTCTTGCATGAAGTAAATCAAACTTTCATCATCTTTGAATGTGTAAATTAGTTCTTCATATGCACATTCAAACTTTGAATTCAATGGTTGATTTTGTAATCGCACTCATAAATCTTAGATTAAATCAAAATTTACACTAAAGTTTTGAATTACAAAAATAATTAAATACAAAGAGGGTTTTGACTCTTGCATGTTAACATTAATATCACTCAAATTTATAACTGAATCAAAATGTCATGGATTATGATGAGGGCTAATAAATGTCTTTCATGTAGCTTTGGACATTCATAATTTTTACAAATGCACTTGCATTTAATAATAGGAAAATTTTACATGGATTTTGTTTACATATAATGTTATGACTTTAAAAATAAATAAATTGATGTTGTCTTCATGACAAAAAATCTATTTAAAATGATTGCATTCAAAGGATAAAAGTTTGTAAACAAATCATCTAAATAAAAAATACATGCAAATGGGGTTTAAATGTGACATTTTTGCTCATGAATTTTTTCAAAGAAAGTATAACAAAGGGGTACCTTACCTAATACCAAAGCAAGTAAAGTTAGGTATGGAAAAATGAAAATGTTTTTAGTCCAAAAAAAGAATTAGCATCTAAATGGTAATGGCAAAAGAGGGGTTTGCAAATGTGTTCAATTTAATAATGACATTGGAAAATTGATGTGTTTCTAGGTGTGTATATATTTAAAAGGAGGTCAATAGATTGACAATTGATTGATAACCACATTTAAAAAACCATTTTCCACATTCATTTTTTCAAACCACAATTGGAATCATATAACAATTACATTTCATATTTAAAATTAAACTTTTCTTCAAATGCTTAGTGTGAAATAGATATATAATCAAAATCATTTTCAAATTTTAACAATAATCTTCAATTATAAAAATTTACTTGTAATTTTCCATTTTCCAACCCAAAGAAGTGAAGCTTTCCAAGTCTAAATGTCACCAAAAAAGAGAGGGACCACACAACAACCAGACCCCTCTAGCTCTGCTTGTTTTTGACAGAGCGAGCATCAGGTATTTACACATCAAGAGAACAGCACAACAACATCACTGATCCATATCCACACGAGAGATTCATCACTGGAGCGCAATAGACTCGTCTGAACCTCTGCAGACACAACTCCTACTCAGAACTTCCAAGATAAAAATGCATAATTTAGATTGCACAAAAAGGTCCTCGTTAACACAAGCGTCCACTTTTCCAGAACGTTGAACAATGATCTGACAACTATTCTGTCTACGATCGAGCTTTCCCCAGAAGCAAACCACTCGAGTTGTCTATCCTATGCATTTCCCAAACTTCTCTGTTCTACGACCTCGATCCTTACTCACAATCAGACTCTCCTCAAATTCAAGAGCTAGCCATCCCCTAGTTACTAATGCAGCGGAAGAAATCAGCAACTAGCACTCTCCTAAGCTCCTGCTCATTCTCCAAAGTCTTTCTGCTCTTTTCTGTTCCTTTCCTTCCTGTCTCTACTTCCTCTCTATTCTATTTTTCTACTCCCTAGCACCTTCAGCCTCTGCCAAACTCTTCGGATCAGACCTCCATTGCCGCTCTCCTCCTCCATGAATGCCAATTCCGGTGCCGCCATGCATTCCCACCGCCTTAGACCATAAAGACCAGCACCTCCGTTGCCATAATCCCGTGCCGTCCTCCTCAAGTGGTGAGCTTCCTTGATCAAACCAATGCAGTCGCCATGCATTATCTTAGTGATGAGAAGTAATGTGCCGCCAACCAAGTGCTGGTGCAAACAAAATCAAGATCATAATCAGAATAGCAACGTTGTTCGGTCACCCCATGTTCGGTTATATAAAGTCTAAATTGAACCACAATCATCCATCAGAATTTATCATGTAACATGATGTGAGGTTGCACTTACTCATTTGTGCTTTATTATTTAGGAAATAAAAACTTGATAAACATGCCATTTGTCTAATGTAAAAAAAATCGACATCACTTACTTGAATTTAAAATATGTTGACAAAGAGAGGAAAAAAACTATAAAAAATAACTGATAATGATTCTATGCTAATAAAACAAATTACTATTTTAAAAAAAAGCCCAAGCAATTGAAAAAAAATCTCCATATATTCTTTTATTTCATTATAGTGACTTGACAAGGCAACAATGGCAATACCTCAAAAATATCTTGTGTACTTTTCAAGTAGAACTTTGTTTCAACAAATCATCTCCAATAATAAAGTCCAAATGCATTTGAGATCAAGATTGTCAGAATGGAATGCTAATCCTCATGTTTGTATCACAATTGCCATGTGTCACATTTACGACATTTGAGTAAATGAAAATGTCATGAATGTAATTCATTTTCTCAAAAATATGAAAACTTTTACAACATTCCAATCAATGTCACACCATCACAAGATTGGTGGCATCCCAACAGTGCAAACAAGTCCAAAAGAGTTCTCCAGCACTGTAAAATCAGAGAAAATCTTCAAGTAATGGACAATTGTGAGTCCCCAGATCCTGGTTTGTGTAATTGAGAAAAACAAACCATTCACATATTGGTTTTGCCAGGGCTTTATTCCGCAGATATGATGCTGATTGTACAAAAAAAGAGGCTCAAGCCATCTGTAGAACCTCCTCTCGCTTGATCTGAAACACTGCCTTTAACACATCCTCCACAACCTGGGCAGGACAAAATGCAAATTGGGGGGTTAAATATTGTAACCATGTTAACAGAAGTAATGAACCATTGATAAATAGCCTCCTACCTTTGCCAGGTACATGCAAAGAATTAGCACATTGGTTTAGGGACTCACCTTGTCAGGAGTGGAAGCACCAGATGTGATTCCAATGGTAACAGGACCCTGTGGTACCCAATTCTCCTTCTCCACATACTCACCATGCTATAAGCAGGCCACTTGTTGGTTTAAACATCCTCTCAAGTACTAAAAGGAAAGATCCTTAAACCCCCCAGAAAAAAGATTATATCTTCAAATACATTCTTGCATCACCAGACTAACACAGGGAGTGAATTAGCACAGGATCCTTTGATCAGGATGAAATTTCTGAGATTCTAGCACGTGAAAATAACAAACTACAGATGCACACCATAAGAAACTATATATTCTTTAAGATAAAACATGTAAATTGCTGGTAATAAAGAGGATCAACTTTACATTTAATTTGAAGGCTATCTTGTTGCCTGGACCAATCCGCTTCTCTGAGTCAATCCAATATGAAGGAATGTTGTGGAGCTCAGCAATTTCTTGCAAGTGTGATGTGTTGCTGGAATTCCAACCACCTACCACTAGAATCAGATCCACCTCCTGCTTAACAAGATTGTACATTGCATCTTGCCTTTCCTGCAACATTGCTTTATGAAGTTAGATTGTGCACTTTCAAGACCTGTAAGTCCAACTGCCTGAAGCAACACAAGTAAGTTCAGGGAGTTGAACTCTCAGGAGATGGAACCCTCAGTTTGCCAGAAGACCAAAACAAGTCACTTCAGAAAATTCAACTTGCCTATCTTACTTGCACCCACTCCTCTCCTTAAGTGAAACTAACAGCAGTGCAGATGTGCTCATGCGATTAGGTTGAGAGATGTATAACTCAAATATTCAAATCACCTGGGTGGCATCACAAATGGTGTTGAAGCTCATGAAGTGCTCGGTTGAATTTTCCACACCATATTTTTGGATCATTGTCCTCTCCAACAGCTTCCCTGCAGATCTAACCCATGACTCAAACTCCAGTCACTAAATAGAGTTACAATTTCATCTCAGTTGCAGCCATGAGATGACATAATGTTTGGTGTGCATAACAGCATAATAAACAAGCAGTGATTAAAATAGAGGCATGTTTTATCCTGAATTGCAACGCACCAATCTCTTCAGTCTCTCCCTTGAGCATTGTTGTCTGATTGGCAATACCCAGCTTCACCAGATCCTTGTCTGGATCAAACCCCTTGGAAATAGCAAACTTAAATTTCTGTCCACAAAATCAACCAAGATCTCAGCAAATTGAGACCTTTCTGCAATACCACATATAGATCCCCAGACATTCAATAATTGGAAAGTGCGGAATTTGTGAAAAACAAATTCCATGGACTTGCAAATTCACATAATTTCAGAGTTCTTGGTATACTCTGAATCTTTATATGTCTCTGAAGAACACACTGGATAAGAGAAATCCAACCCAACCCACATCATTTGAGATGTTCTGCCATGATCAAAGTCCAGATGGAAAGAAACCACATTCAGTTGTCAGTTGTCCATATTTGACAACAGAATTAAAACAAAAAGATGGGGCACAACCATATGTTTGGCAGACTGCCTATCTTCATTATCAGATTCAAAACTATTGACCCAATTAAGGTAATCACAGAGGGGCAAAATACAGCTCAAGCTCTTGATAAGATTGATAAATGATAGCTTGCTTACTTCAAGAAATTCCTCCTTGGTGCCACTGGAGCCATCAAGTTTCCCACCCAAAATATAGTCACACACATAAGCCGCCTGCATACCAACAATGAAAGTCAAACACAAAGTCTCCTCCTCTTGACCTCTTTAACAATATGAGTGGAAAAAGCCTCATTCTCTTCTCCTGTACTCACTCCTACAACAACTGGACCTGACCATATTTCTCATCAGATTACTGTCATGGCTTCTGGATTTCAACATAAAACACACTCACAACTAGCCACATGGTTGTCTTGTCTTCTCTAGACATTCTGATGTCACTTCAAGTATGAATATCACGCTTGCAGATCTTCCCTTGAGTAAAATCAATTAAGGGGGCCAAAGCTCTATCTACGTACCTCCTTCATATTCTTCACAATCACATATTGGCCTGCAAAGGAGGCAGTGGCCACTGTTTCTTCATGGGCATATTTTCCATGGATCACAGAAGTGTAGGTAGATTTCTTGTGCTTCTCCACAGTGTTCCACACCTGATCAAAATAGTGCAAGAAAGTCCCAACAAAACCATATCACATCTAGCCATGTGAGTCAAGCCCAGAATAGTGTGGAAGGTCAATCTGCAAAGGACTTGTTGCAAAAAAACAGAGTGCTTCTTTTCGATTTGAAGGAGTTCATTGACCATGGATGAGCACATTAAGAACTAAAGAGATAAGCTCATTTCAGTAAAGAAAGTAATTCCAAGACATCAGAAAGACACAGATATGTTACATCATTCTTTCGGCCTACCCTCTCACAAATCATAGATTGTTGTTACACATAAGAGATTCTGGTCAGGACATGTTTCCAATTAGGAAGAGCAAAGAATGTAATGAAAAATCCGAATTCACCTTGGACACCCAAGGGCAGGTAGTATCCACAATTTGCACATTCTTGTCGTTCAGAATCTGCATTTCCTGGACAGCTGCTCCAAATGCTGGTAGAATGACCACATCATTAGGTTGTACAACTGAAAAGTCCTTGCCATTCTCTTCCAATGGGATCATCTGCACCTTCATCTCAGCCATTCTCTGTTTTCCCACACCCCAACCATGTAACCTAGGATTCTTCAGGCCATAATGTATTACAGCCAAAATTGTGAACATCAATAACTTTGCCTACAAGTAGTATCTCATTGCACATGTTTCCACAAATCGCTTGCTTGAAAGGGATAATAAGATGACTTACATCATTCACTGTGGGATTGTGAATGATTTCATTGGTGATCCACAGGTTGTGTTCCGGGAACTGTTTGCGAGCCTCATAAGCAATTTGAACAGCTCGCTCAACTCCCCAACAAAACCCATGTGATTGTGCCAATTTCACAGTCACGTTGCCCCATGTGTGTTCAAACTTGTCCTCCTTCAATGTCTGCATCATATCACCTGCAACAAAATTGTGCGTGAGAGCTATAACAAAGTCACTACCCATACGTAAATCTCCAGAAGCTAGATGTCATCGAATTGGAACCTAATCCTCGAATTTTGGTCTTGTCACAAATTCCAGACTTTCTTTCTCAATCCCAGACTTCTTCGTGCTTGACATTCTTGTTTTTGTTTTTTTTCCCAAAAAGAAAACCACAAAAGCGATCATGGTTCTTAAAACCTCACACTTACTAGTATATTCCTCCTCCATTTGCTGCAACATCTCCTTCTTGTACCCGAACCCACTCCGGTTGTAATTGTCGCTCCGCGTCAATGTCTTCCGGAAGGACTTAGAATCGAAATACTCAGATTGATCGGAAGGAAGAGGAGCTGCTGGTGGAACAACAGCCCCAGCTACAGAATCGCAACTTCTCACTACCAGAATTCCTCGTCTTCCTTCTCCCCCTCCTTGATGCCCATTCCAAGAAACCCTAACAGACGTCGATGGAAGAAGAAGACGACTAGCAGCTACTGCCTGGTTCAAACTGCCATTCAATCCACCCCCGACTGCCGGAAACCGAAGACTACAAGAGGAGCTCGCCATTGCAGCAACACACTCACAAACAAAAGTGTAATCACATCAAAGCTTTCTACTCTCGAAAAGAAAAGTCAGTCATAGAAACACACACACACACGACAATAACAAAGAATACCTGGTTTAACTGGACAACAATCACACACAACAACAGCAACAACAACAACAAAGACAACACACCGAATTCCTGTCTGAATCGAAGCACTTAAATAGAAGGCCCGCGCACATGGATTGCGGCAGACCTGGCGGACGCGAGCATCTTCACGGAAGAAGATGTCTTCCTCGCAGTCGGCGAGGCTGGGCCGCGGCTGCGCCTCAGGAACATGCAGCGCACGCATGCCCGGCCAGCCCAAACTGGTCGCTGCCTTTTGGAAAATAAAATAAAATAAAATAAATTTAAAAAGAAAAAAATTCCCCCTCTTTCATTTTTTTTCCCTTTCTTCTTCATTCTTTTTCCATCTTTTTTACTCAATTCTTTCTATTTCTTTTTTTTTCTCTCGTTATTTTCTCATTTCTTTTATTCTTCCAAAGAGGATGTGTTTTATACTTCTTTTTTTTCTTTTCTTTTTTCCCTCAATTCTCTCAGTTTCTTTTTTCTGTTTTTTTTGTTCTTGTTATTTTTCCCAAGGAGGATGTGTTTTAACCTTCATTTTTCTCATATCTGTTTTTTTCTTCCAAGAGGATTTGTTTTATCCTTGCTCTTTTTCTTTTCTTTGTTTTTTTAAAAAAAATCTTTCCATTTCCTTTTCAATTTTCTTCTTTTTTCCATTGATTATTATTTTCTTCTTTTTTTCTTTCTCCTTGGAGGATGTGGCCATCCCAGGGATTTTTTTTGGACGAAAATTTACCATTTTTCTAAAAGAAAAAAAAGTCCCAAGCAGTGTTTTTTTTTTGGCGAAATCTCACCAAATTTCGACCTGAAAAATATGTTTTTGTCTTATACAAATGAATTTCCATGGCCCAAATTCGCCAGATTTCCAAAAAAAGTTTCCAAATCGTCAGATTTCTATGATAAGTTCCGGTGTGTAGCCCTGATTTTTTTCTCCTTTAATATCTAGTATGTTGCCAAATCTGGCTAAATCATCTTATCGATGATGGTCACTTCAGTTCATCACAAAATTAACAAAAACAAAACCCTGGTTCACTGTTTTTAATTTTTTGGCGAATTTTCGCAACCTGGCGAAAAAAAAAGGGGGGCTGGCGAATCGAACATAGGGATTTTTGAGATTTTAAAAAACAAATCGCCATATCTTGACCAGAAAAACTTAGAAGTCGCCAGATTTAGACAGTGTGTTCCTGTAGGTCGCCAGAAGTAGGCAGGATTTAAAAAAAGATCTACTAGTTCACCAGGACAGTCGCCATTTACTGCTAATTAATGCTGAGGATCCTAGCCAGTGCACATACTTGAGGAATTTGAAAAAAAAAAACACTGCCCTGGTCCCAAGTAAAGGGCATGCAAGTATTAGATTTCAATTGCACCCCATGTTGAACACCTTAAAATTTACTCACACCATTAACAACAAAACATAGCAATCGGTTGGGTACCTTAGCTTATGTTAAACCATTGAAATTGCAAAGTGTCATTGTGTAGCAACAATCATTAATGTAGGTGGGAAACTTTCAAGAATTGGGAAATAATTATAGGAATTATGATTGGACTCCCTTTGATCATTGTGATGCACGAATGATGAGAATCTAGAGTTGACTCTTGAATGTTGACACCAATCCAAAGTCCAAGACTAAAGTTCAAAAATCAAAATGAAGATCCAAGACTCAAAATGCCCCAACTTGTAAGTCACTAGAAGCGAGTCCCAACATTGAATCTTCAATTCTAAAAACCTTGTTCCACCATTTATATCCTTGGTGCATCTTGCATGGTGCATTGTACAATGTAAATTTTAAAGTTAGAAATTATACCAAAAAATCAAGATTTGAGTTAATATTCACACAAAATCTACTTGAAAAGTTGTTGCAACTTGCAACACAAATGCAATTCACAAATAACTTCTTGCTTTCAACATACTAACCCTAAACATCATATGATGTGACATAAAGATTAAAGGAGGATCAAAAGGCAATAGAAAGTTGAAAGTGGGATGTTAAGTCTTGAAAGCTTAGAGTGGTAGAGTACCTTTAAAGTACTTTATGACCTTGAAGGCAACAATGAACAACTAGTTGCCAAACAACTTTGAAATCATGAAGTTCAATATGGAAGGAATTAATAGGAGGTCTACTTACAACATGAATGGCCATATGCTCATCATTTGGTTAAACTTTGAATCTACACCACAAGTTGCAATTCATGTGAGATTGATGGATGCATCTTGTGTGCCAATTGGTGTTCCCATCTCTTCATTGTGACAAATTGATAGCCAAATGCAATGTCAAATGTCTAGTGAATCTACATAATAGAATTTGCCTTTCTACCTTTGTTGATCTTGCCTTGTAAGGGAAGAATATTGTGTTGAGCATGGTCAAGGGAACCTTTAGGAAAAATTTCAAAATAATCGTCAGATTTCAAGGAAAACAGTTTTGAAGTCGTCAAGATTTCTTGGAGGATGTTATTGTTGGGTTGGTCTCTTTTTAGATTCCTTTTATGAGTGGTTTTCTGGTTCATTCATCTGGCTGCCTTTGAGGTATTACTATATTGTTTCAATTGGATTTTGGACTCTTGCTCTCCGATGATTCCGTCTCTTGGCGCTTAAGGTATTGGGGAGTTGGCCAGAAATCCTGTGCAGTAACGAATCACAAATCTCTCGGGGAGGGAGGCAACTTTGAAGCTCAACGAAGAAGGACCTGCAATCACCAATCATCTGGATCTTCATCTGGATCCTCAGAGCTTTCCAGGAGACGAGCTCCTCGGGCAACTTATTAACGTGGAGAACAATAATGCAAATCTCAAGTCTTGTTTAAGAAAAGACATTGATTTAAGGTTTAACATTTGAAGAATTCCACAATGACGCTCAATGTTGCTGTGTCTTTTCATTACAGTGTTGGACATTTTCACGTTGAAGAAAGACATTGTCAAGACGCACTACAACAACGCCGGGCTCAACGTCTTAGACAATGCATCTTTGGTGGTCTACTAAGCAACCTTGGCCGAGCATTTATTAGTCATGGGCCTCAAGACCAATAACTCACCTGTTGACGCATGGTTGTCCAAGATGGAAGTAGACATCGAGAACATTGCATCTTTCGCGGCTGTTGGCAAGCTTGCAGTCAACCAACTAATAGAGCGTGAAGCGATTACGATTGTCATAGCCAAGGTTGCGTTTGCAAAAGAGCCCAAGTGGACCACAATGATGGCTAAGAACGTGCCCACACTTATGTCCTTCCACATATTCAAAATGAGGGCAAGAAGATGAAGCAAACACACTCAAATTTAATTTACATATAATCAAACGCGCAAAAAAAAGGTGTGAATTTAACCAAAAAAAGTGTGAATTTAAAAATCACCTATATATATCCAAAGGTCTTATGTGGTTAAATGGATAGGGTCCTAGGTAGGAGAAATTGTTCCAAGGTAGGTTATTTTCATAATATGAGTATTTTATAATCATGAGATATCCTGGTCTTTAGCATGAGTATATAAAAAATCAACTTAACATAGTATGGGTATATCTGTAATGTAGTGTATTAAAATGTTGGGATTTAAAAAAATTCCACAATGTACATTTGCACAATTTACAATAAATGTGTAGTCAATCTTCACATAAACAACAAAAGGAGAAATATTGACACTTACCCTAAAAAAACCCCCACTACAATATTAATGTTGATTTTTAAAAAAGTTGTTCCACCTGCATCTATCAATGTCTCAGCTACAAACTCCATGATCTCTTTAAAGTAAAAACAAGAGATGCCCTACCCTACTGACCATTATACCTACCCCTCCCAACTTCAACCTTTTATCCTAAGTGTTGGTCTCACCAGAGTACTAAATTTGAGTAAACCTTGCCTAGTATGTTTCAAACCCAGGTAGGTCCACACACAAAAAAACCTTAGGTTCTAGAAACAACCTAAATATATACTTTAAGACACACCCAATAAATGAGTTCTAACATACCCTTATACATACCATTGTACATACTAAGGGTCTACCCTATATAACAGTACAGTACACAAGTACACAAGTTTTTTTGGTCAAGATATGGCGAATTTGTTTTTTTTAAATCTCAAAAATCCCTTTTGTTGGATTCGCCAGCCCCGCCCTTTTTTTTGTCGCCAAAAAAAAGAAGAAGAAAAAACACTGCCACTCACCCACCAATTCAGTAGAAGAGGACAAACTGTGAAATTCTCCAACTTGACTGACCAGTTGTGATCAGTGCAGCACGCAAGCAAGCCAATGGTAAGGTGCCGAAAACCAACCGAAAACCGGCTCTAGTGCAAAACATGAGGCCGAACGTAAGTACAAGGGGGGTTCAACCTGTCTGAGCTTTTAGGGCGGCTTGTTTTGCTTCTTCTGGTGAGGCGTTGTATCTCCAAGACCGAAGCGGCAAAGCAGCTAACTAACACAAAGAGGAGAGTCCTCCCCTCAACACAAGAGTGTGTAGGCGCATTAGCGAGGTGATTGACAACTTCCTGGGCGAGCGTTCGCGGTGATTCCTCTCCTTTCTTGGTTAACCCAGCGTGTGCTGCTTGCTCTAGCGTGAAAATGGCGATGACGGCGCTGCAGGCGTTGGAGGCTGTGGGACCGTCACTCAGCCTGGCGTCGGCATCGGCATCAGTGTTCGGCGAGAATTCAGGTCAATGGGCTGCTACGAAATCAGTACAGAAGACGGTCGTCCGCTTGTCGCTCAATTCAGTCATGCAACCCGTGAGTTCTTCTTCTCTCGTGTGCCGCTCCCTCTTTCTCCTCTTTTGTTCACGAGTTTCGTTTTGCTCTCTTGTTGTACCTACTTGCTGGTGTTTTGGCGTGTTTTCCATGATGATTGTTGGGGTTTAGGGCATGCTCCTGTCAACATGAAGCTTTTTATCTAGGGACCTTGTGGAAACCCTGGGTTGCGTCCATGTTGAAATTCTTCTGAAACCATACAGTGAAGGCAGTGATCTCTGGGGGGCGTGCAGAGGTGTACTGTGGCGAACTCGTTGGCAAATTCTTCGGTTTCATGTAATGGAAGGCCTGTGATACCTGCGTTGCAACAGGAGACATGGAATGGTACCGCAGCGTCGAGGACGTTGGCGGACATGGGAATGAGGGAGATGGGGTCAAACAGCAGCCGGCTCAAGATCTTCTCAGGCACTGCAAATCCGCAGCTCTCACAGGTGAAAAGCCTTCTCTAATTTGCAAACCCTAAATGTTAAGTGGAGAAATCTTGAGTGAATTGGCTTGACTCTTACCCATATTGTTTCCGTATTGTGTGTTTCTGATGATGATGCAGGAGATTGCATGTTACATGGGCTTGAATCTCTCAGCAATAAAGATCAAACGCTTTGCTGATGGGGAGATATATGTGCAATTGCAAGAGAGTATTCGGGGTTGTGATGTCTTCTTGGTGCAACCAACTTGTCCTCCTGCAAATGAGAATCTGATGGAGCTACTGATCATGATTGATGCTTGCCGCCGAGCATCTGCCAAGACTATCACAGCTGTTATCCCATACTTTGGCTATGCAAGAGCTGACCGCAAAGTAAGCTCTTTGATTGATATATGCTAAGACAGACCAAAGAAGCAACTTGTAAGCTGGCTGTGTGCCACTTGTATCAGCTTTCAATTATATTCTTGGTACACAGAAGGTTTGGAGGCATCATTTTGTTACTGTTGTGCTTCAAACTAAGTCCCATCTGTTTTGGGTTTTGCTCTGCAATTGATATGAGATGCAAAGAAAAGGATTTCACAGGTTTTTTCTTTCACCACTTGCTCTGGGGTTTAACATGGGGGGGTAACGACAATGCTAATGACTTTCTCCAAATGCTGTGGTTAACAGACTCAAGGTCGGGAATCAATTGCTGCAAAATTAATGGCCAATCTTATCACAGAAGCTGGAGCCAATCGTGTGCTTGCCTGTGACCTGCACTCTGGCCAATCTATGGGATACTTTGATATCCCTGTTGACCATGTTTATGGTCAGGTGAGTGAGGAAAGCAAACCATGTCCCATGATTCAACACATTGTGACATTCTGATAGTGCTGGGGCTTGATAATTATCTGGGTATCTGATCATTTATATCAGTTCTGGGACCTGGCACTGGTGTGAGAAACTTCTAATTTCCAAAGGTTAGGGGGTATGCATTACAAGAAACGGAGCAAGTAGTGAATACATGTGCCTTGATTGTACATTGACCAACATCACGTCTGAGTGTTCCCATTGCTTCTGGAAAGGCAACAGAAACTCAGGACGCAGATTGTGTATAATGGTTTGCCCAAGTTTTTGGGAAGATTATTATATGCTTATCTACACCCACTGTTGGGAGCTGATGAACTC
>Ga0116227_10000611_pt1 | contig 71512 bp, 41 predicted proteins | sample S1TSphgellanicum_FD_89693 | JGI IMG/M metagenome (GOLD analysis project Ga0116227, IMG submission 89693) | Host-associated microbial communities from peat moss isolated from Minnesota, USA - S1T2_Fb - Sphagnum magellanicum MG | ecosystem: Host-associated > Plants > Peat moss > Unclassified... | reverse complement strand
GTTATATAGAAGAACGTGTTTTCGGAAATTTTCAAAACTTTCGGGAACCAAGGTTCAAAATGTCAAAACCGGGGTTTTGAGTTTTCTCACGTCAAGTAAGGGAGTAAATACCCGGACTGATAACATGAGGGTACACACAGCTGGTTTTGATACCAGCACAACGTCGGTCAGGACCACTACGCGTTCGGGGTGGTTGGAGTGGCGTAGCCACGGGTGTCCGAAGGTCACGGGTACCACTAGTCATTCATGAACAACACAAATCAATTTTGATCACTTGAATATTTTTAAAAACACAATTAAAATAAACCATCATGATGTGGTTCATTTTGAAATTTGTAGATCATTTCCAATCACCCATGGATGCCATAAATCATTTTTAGTTGTTGGGAAACCCCAATGGTGGAAATCATTTCTAGTTGCCCATAGATGTCCTAGGTCATTTCAACTCACCTATGGGTGGAAGATATCATTTTTCATTGCCCATTGATAGCATCGATCATTTCCACTAGCCCATGGAAGACAAAGATAACTTCTAGTTAGTTTTAAATATTAATAAAAACATTGGACATAGTTTCTGGTCACCAATGGAAGGCATTGATCATTACCTATTAACAATGAAAAATGGAGATCACCCATGATGTTTTTGACCACCCAAAATGGAAAGTATAAAAATAACCAATGGTGCAAATCTATCTATGAAGCGAGGTAATTTGTTTGTTTTGTTTTGTACCAATGAGATCCACCAAACCGAGATGCTTTAGATTGCATTCTCGGTCTCTTTGGAAAGCTCTTGAGGAGGAGGTGCATCAGCTTGGTTTCATGGCATTTAAACTTCCAGTGTAAAAGTTCTTGAATATTGAATGATTTTTCACTATAAATTAAATTAAATTAAATCGTAGTTGAAAATTTTGGAAGAATTGGAATCTGCCTTTGGTGTTATTGGAAAGATCTCAATGAGGAGGATTTAATGGAATTTATTTGGTAAGATTTGGATTCAGAATGTGGGATATTGATCTTTAAATGATTTTTTCCACTAAAAATTCAAGTAAATTCCAAAAAACCAGATTTTGGAAGGAAAACTTAGTTGAGGACCTGGTAACATTTGGACCAACAGCACATGCCACACTAGTCATTTCTAGACTCAGACCATTAGTTTTATTCATATTCATACTTCAATGAATTAAATAACCTATGAGTGAAAAACAATGAGGAATTTTTTTTTCAAATGAATTTAGGACAGGGAAGTCAGTATGGGCATCAAGTATGATGAACAAGTTGACAAATGTTGACATTGCAATTGACATAAATTTGACACATCATCTCAATTTGATGACCTTGCTTGTCCAATGGCCATACATTCTTAAAGGATTTGAATGAAAACTTATTGGGAATTTGATCAAACACATAGAACACATCAAGACCTTGCCTATTTCAAGGCAATTTTATTTCACCATCTTTCTACACAATTGTGTCAATAATTTGATTTAAAATCTGTTTCTTTCTCATCAAATAAATGGATCCTTTTTAATTCATTTGCTCGAAAGTTTTTGGAACTTGTATGGAAATTTCCCCTTGGTACATAATCTCAGGTGTTGCATTTAAACAACACAAAAACAATGAAGTGCTACAATGAAACCATTCCTGTTACGGAATGCTTGTGTTATAGGAAGGTCCTTTTTATTTTGTCTACATTGATGTCATGTGAACACTTGCAGGACTTTCAACATTGCAATATGAAACAACAAATCTAGTGTTTGGTTTATAACGCTTAGTGATAAGCAAGCATCCAAGTTGATGGATAATCGGATGCTACACAATTAGATATCTAACATCTATTTATGAAGGAAGGTAGTTTGTTTGTTTTGTTTTGTTTGTACCGATGAGATCCACCGAACCAGGATGCTTCAGATCGTGTTCTTGGTATCTTTGGAAAGCTCTTGAGGAGGAGGGTTGCATCGGCTTGGTTTCATGGCATTGGACTTGTGCTGCAAAAGTTCTTGGATATTGAATGATTTCTTCACTGAAAATTAAATTAAATCATAGCTGAAAATTTCGGAGGAATTGGAGTGTGCCTTTGGTGTTGTTAGAAAGATCTTGATGAGCAGGATTTAATGGAATTTATTTGGTAAGATTTGGATTCAGAATGTGGGAGATATTGATTTCCAAGTGATTTCTGCTGCTGAAAATTCAAATAAACTCTAAAAATCCAGGTTTTGGAAGGAAAACTCAGTTGAGGACGTGGTAGCACTTGGGCCAATGGCACATGCCACACTAGTAATTATGAAATCATGAGAGAGGAGTCAACAGGATGGGTCAAGTTGCAAAAGACTCACTAAAAAAATTTGCTTTTATTTATGCATAACTTGTTGCTATTGAAATTAAAGACAATTATCCAAAATGCATTTTTTCTTGGAGATAGGTGGAAAAATCACAATTCCAAAACTACTGGAAGGCCAAGTGTGCTTTTTTACTTTCAAACATTTGATATAAGAATTTGCAAAGTTTCCCAGAAATGAAAAAATAGACACAAGAATTTACCCTAGAGAAACAAGAATTTCTAAAAGTTACCCAATTTTATGGGGAAAAAGCAACAAAATTTGTCAGAAAACAATTAAATTGATATGAAGGTTAGTAGTTAGAACTTAGTAGGCTTAACTTGATGGAATTCCTAAAATAATACATGTAGTACTATGGGTGTGGACAATGGTAGACAATGTTGACAACAAAATTGACATTCCCAAGGCATTTCTAACTTTTGCTCACAAATGGAATCTCAACCTTTTGTAAGAACATGGGGGTTCATGACAATACTCCACTACATCATGGACAATACCTAAGACAAAATTCTAATATCATGGGACTAATCAAATGAAGGGCCTGACAAATTCAGTCGACAAGTATCCGCTACTTGGATGTGACTTTTGCACCATTGACATTGGGCATGTTCTTGTGAAATACCCTAGTACCTAGGCTAGTTCGGGAGCAAGCTATGCAATGATTTTATTTTTTCAGTAAGTCATATTTGCCAGTAATAATCATTTTTTACAATTCATCATTATACTAAATAATATGGCTATTCTGCTTGAGAACTTCATTCAGATTTGTGGCATGGCAGGAACAAATTTTTCAGAATTTTTGGCAATTCCAAAATGTAATTAATTAGTGCCTAACCAGCCTAGGTACCAAGGGTAGTTTAGATAGACAATGAAGAGATTTCACAGTAATTGTTGATAGGCTTTGTGAAGGAACATGGAAATGAACCCTAGCTGTTAGCACCAACGGAAACATAATATAAAATTGAAATGTAAAGTTCCAGAATTTACAATTATGATATTATGAAACCCAAATCCAACATGTTTATGGTTATGCTTTGGATGGACATCAACATGTAATCAAGAAAAGGGGTTTTTTATTGTACATCTTTTGGTACATTCTTTGAAAAGACAAAATGATGCCAAAGTGAAAACCAGAAGATGACAAGCTCCATGTCTAAGAAGGTACAAAACATAACTTAAAGAACTCTTTCATTGTTAGGTACTATATGATAGGGTGCTATTTGCCTTTTTCAAGACGTAGGTTGCAAATGCACAGAGAGAGAAGACAAGTTTGCAAATGCACAATTGTGTAATGCACCTCCATCAATCTATAGTTTTTGGATTTGGTTTTTGAGCCAAGATTTACTTTATTAACATCCACTTTATGGCATATGTGTAAAATGAAAAATTGGAGTCATTGAAGACATATTCGTAATCCTTTGTATTATACTATAATGCCAGTGCTTAAGACGTTGGACAATCACAGTAGGTTTTGTAGTGGACTATCGTCAGTACTGGCAATGCCCTGGCATCTGAGCTTTACAGGGTATGAACTGAGGCTGGAGCAGGGCATTACCCAGCATAATAACCAAAGCTCACACATCCGGCAGGCCCTTCAACTGATATGAGTAAGCTTCTACAGTACCAGTGGAAGGGCTTGCCCTCTGTATGGGGACATTTCACAAAATGAAATGCCTGCCAACAGAGTTATTACACAACTCATTTTGTTGATTTTTTAACTATTGCATGTACATAAGATGTACTATCTCATTATAGGGTTTTGTATTACCATAGTACAAGGGCAGCTTCAGCACATATTTGCTGAATACTTAATTAATTTTGAAGATTCCATTTCAAAAATATATATATTTCAGAATATTCCAAAACGTTCTCCATTTTCCTCCACAATAATTTGTTCTTTGACAACAGTACTTTTTGAAAGTTTAAGAGTTTCTAAAAATAATATATTTTGTCCTGAAGCTGCCAAGGTACTGCCGTATGAAGACTTGCTTTACTGATGCCAAAAACTCATTTTGATGATGTTTGCAAACTTGGGATTCTAGAGTGCATGCATTTTCCATCCCTTTTACAGGATGCTCCCAAAATTTGGGGTCAAGGACTCCTGCCTCATGCCAAGCCCCTCATTTCAGATTGCCCTTGGGCATTACTGTACAGTTACTTGACCACTAGCCTTCTCCAGGTAGCTATGTTGTCTCATCCTAAAGCACTCAGAGGAGTTCTGTTGTGTATGTATTTGGAAGGTACCTTATATCCATGAATATGGATCTTAGATTCATGTATAGGTATAAGGTCCCTAGCACTCCTAAACAGTACACACAAGTTCCGTCCTACCACCTCACAATCTAGGTATGTTTAGGCTTATGATAAGGTTTGCCTTGTGCTCTAAATCAGGTAAAAAAGCCCACAGGTTGGCAACATTCAAAATGTTAGGCCAGTCTCAGCTATTGCCTCATCCTATGCCCCTTGTTTTGAGAATGCACCTTGGGCTTTACCCTATACTTAAAAGATTTTCTTCTAATTACATATAGTTGGCTTCCATAAAGACCTGTGTAGAGTTTCATAGTGTCCACAGAGGACATGTTACAGGAATTTTCCTCTGCAAAGGATGGACATTTCAAAAAAACACACATAATGCTTGTGATTGTCACCCTGAGGATGAGGGGATTACACCACCCCCGTCCCCCCCCGGCGCCCTTTTGGGGTGTGGCTTTGTGAGCTACTCAGCCAGCAGGTTAGGAGTTCAAATCCCAACTGGTCCCCCCTCTCCGCAGGCTCTGTGAGGACAGTCAGCTACCCTTGTGGTTAGGGTTGAGCTTGTGTTGGCAGAGTTATCAATACGAAAAAGGGTTGTTTTTCAGGCTTTCTGGTCGTTGACTTGCTAGACTTCAGAAAGAAAAAAATTGAAAATCATCAGATTTTGTACTAAGTTCCAGCAGGGTAGCATATAATATAGAAGGAGGCTTTTTTTTAATCCCTTTTTTGGGTTTGTAGCCCTTTTCACTTTAATAATCTTATGGGGATCATTGCGACCTCCGCTACAATACAAATTTGGAAAACAAAAAAGCACCGTTTGAGGGTGTCTGTGCTCTGCTGTACCAGCGGAAGTTTTGCCTTACCGCCTACCTACTGAGACAGGTGGGCTACCAAGAACTCATTAGTAATTACTGAACTACTTGCCTGACACTACTTGTTGGACAACAAGTTTTCATTTCCGAATCAAAACCAAGACTCACGCAAACACCTAAGCAAAAACAAAACAAAAGACCTGAAACTATTTGGGTGAGTTTAAGAAAACAAACACTAAAGAGGAGCAACAAATGAAATGTGGAGTGGTTTATGATGATGCACTTTGACCATCGGGCTTCTGGACTTCAATGACCCAAGACCGGGAAGGCTATAGGGTCTTGGTTAATTGAACTCCGTTGACTCCTCAAGTAAATCTCACATGTTGCTTCCCTTGGCTTTCTTGGCAAAACCCCTAGCCTTTTTTTTAAAAAATTTCCGCATGCCAACCTTTCCCCATCCTCGCTGACTCCCAACCCATTCCCAACAACTTTCACATTTCCAGACCACCCTGGGGAAACACATCATTGTCCTCCATGGGGGAAAACAATGTTTGCGGCAAAAACCATCATTAGGCGCAATCACATAAAGCTCCCCTAGAACAACCACTAGAAGATCTTCTCCCCCAGGGCATGAATATTTGCTTTGGGCACCTGCTTCTCCTAGGGGCATCCTTCCTCACTCAGGGAACCATGCAATCCCTCCATGCACCATTCCCCTAAGGATTCCCAACTTCCCTGATGCTCCAAGATCCCTCCTTCCTTGGGAAGAAACTACATCTCCCCTAGAAAACTATGCACCCTCACTGAGGAAACATCGTTCTTGCTTAGCCCCAGTGATTTTTCACATATCCTCGTGCAATTTTTATTTCATTCACATGGTTTTCAAAGTTTAAAGTTTCATCAAGATCTCATTATTGTGCCCCCCAGATGGATTTTGTCAAAAAGTTCGCATTCTTTGAATGTTGTCGGTTCCATGTCCCGATGACCCCTGCATGTGACCTATGTAGTTCCCCCTTCCACTCAAATTAAAATTGGATAGATAGTGCAATCTTGTTATTACTCTTTCCATGGACCATAAGGGATTTGCACCTACTTGACAAGGGTAAATTGGTTTTAATTTGGTTCTATTTCCACTTTAAATTGCACATTACATTTTGTTCCCTATCTCATATTTGAGCTTGTGTTCTTACTTTTACACCTTGCACATTTGCTTTCCTTGTAGTTAAGTTTTGGATGAATTTTCATTCAAAACATTTACTATTAGTGTATCAATTGCGAATTTGATGGTGCATCTATGAAGTCTAGTGGTGCATTGGAGACCTTAAAAGTTAACTTTGTGTATTTGTACTTTGAATTATAACACCCTCTCAAAAATAGTTTTAGTTGTTACAAATTTTGCTAGGTGAAAACATAAACAACTAGGCATGGCTTCTTCATGCATTGTGCATACATAATCATTCCATGGTAAAAAATACCTAATTTTCTAATGGCAAGTGTAATCAACCTATTGAAGAAACACAATTTTGTTTCCAGGGATGATTGTCAGTTCCTCTAAGTTCACTCAAAGCATTTAGAATCAATAGTTGCCTCACAATGTTGACATATAATGTGCATTTGGACATGAAAATGAAAGGGTGAAAAAACTAGTAATTGATTGACTAAAAAATCAACTCATTGGATTGGTTGAGAAGGCAACCTTTATGAAAAATGAAATGAATGCACAACAAACCTATCAAGACAAAATGCTAATATGGCTTTAAAGGTGGGCAAAACTATGTTGCACCTAATTTGCACTATTCCATTATTATTACATGGACCATGTTGACAACCAAGGTGTTCCATGTCATGTCCATCGAGCCACAATGTTTAAGGGTCTACACGTATAATATGCATTATGTTTGGGTCAAACCATGAAAGATTGAATCATGGACAATATTAAGCCATTCTGTTTGCTACACATGTGATGGAAAACATGAACAACATTGCTTGAGCAAGATCCCATTAAAAAATTGTGGATTTGTAATCATTTCAAGTACTCTTACATGATATTCACATTATTATGGATATGTACGCTAGTTTGGAATACAAACATCACAAGGGTGTTGAAACTAACATCAAGTTTTAAATGAATGCAAATCTGAAAACATATTCTATTTTTCAATAGAAAAGCCCCCCTTTCGCAATTATGTCTATTATTATTTTTTAACTAAAAAATATAGTTGAAAGGAACAAATGTAGTTGCAAAGTATTTTTTGTAACTAGGAAATGTTTTTTTCAACTACAAACCAAAAAGTCAACAAGTACAAATCGAAAATGACATTGTAGTTGAAAGTGTCATCCACATGTCAACATCACAACAATAGCCACTATTTACAATTTCAATTGCAAACCACATACCACTATAATTAAAAATTGTTTTCAATTACTCTCGACTGGTGAATGAACCTATGAAATTACCCAAAAATCTAATTGTAATTTTGATAAGGTTGCAACTATGTAAGTTGAACATCTAGTTAGTGGTTTGGTGACATGTGGCACATTCACAATGTTGACACATGACACATTCATAAAGTTTGGGGTCAATGAATAGTTAAATGACATGTAGCACATCCACATCCATAGGCTAGGTTATGTGGTGCTTGAACATTGGTCACTTAACTTAACCATAGGTTATATCTAAACCTAGTAACTTAAGCTAAGCTTAAACATAGGCCATTTAACTTATGCTTAAACTAAGGCTAGACCTAAGCACCCATGTTAAGCCTAAACCTTGGCCACATGGCATTTGACAAATGAAATCCTATTTGATTTGGTTTACCTTTTAGGGTTGAACCTTTTTGATTGATCATCCCAAATGGTTATTACATGTTCATGATTATTGTGTTTCTTTAACAACTTTAGTGCATTTTTTTATATATTCGGATTTTTGGAATGAAAGCCAAACAACATGGAATAAACATTTTAATTATAACCTAGGTGTAGCCTAATTGCAACTCAAATAATTATAATTTAGTTGCAACCGAATTACAAATTGGTCTAAACTTAAACCTAAACTAATAATCTATTTAACTTAATATAATAAGAAAAACATAATTTCTGCAATTATATAATAATTTATTAAATATCCTTACTACTATTTTGATCAATATTATAATTTATTAAATAATAATAAAATAATAATTTAAAATTTTTTGGAATTAATAACCAACATTAAAATAAAAATTATAATTCCAAAAAAAATTTAATTGTATATCATTACTTGATATATTGTAAACAATAATTGAATTTACATAGAAATACTAAATTATTCATGTATTGAACATACAAATTATTAAGTTGATTTAAATTTCAAATTTTCATTTTCAAATTAAAGTGTAATATTTATATGCACAAAAAAATCATCATACATAATCATTCATTTGTGTGTGTGTGTGTGTGTGTGTGTGTGTGTGTGTGTGTAGCTTAATAATTAATGAATTTTTATTGTAATTTTAAAATATATTAAAATGTCATATGTGTAAAAATGAATAGACATTAAAGTTCCAAAAAAAAATTAGTTATGTATCATTACTTGATTTGTTGTAAACTAACATTTGATTTCCATACATGAATAAATTACATATATTTAACATAAAATATTACAAAATTATATTTTATAATTTCCTTAAATTATATTTTGAAATTAAAACTTTAATACTTATATGCACCAAAAAATATTTGCATTATACATAAATATTCATTTACACAAATAAAATTTACATATAGTTTAATGTTAATGGAATTTTATTACAATTTTTAAAAATATTAAAATATCATGTGTATGAAAATGAATAAACATTAAAGTTCCACAAAATCATTAATTATGTATCATTATTTGATATGTTGTAAACTAAAATTCGATTTACATAGGATAATAAATTTAATGTATTGAACTTACACATTATTACAAATTTATATTTCAAAATTTCCTTAAATTTTATTTTGAAATTAAATTCTAATATCTATATACACCAAAAAAATAACCATTCCTCCATACAAATAAAATTTAGATGTAATTTAATGTTATCATAATTTTAAATAAATATTAAATAATATACGTATAAAATTAAAGTTGCTTAAATTAGTTTTTTAACCTAGTTGAGAGAAATAGTCATAACAAAATTGCAAACAAGATTGTTTTTCATACATCCTCTAAACATTTTATAATCATCCATATATGTGTGTTGATGGTGTCACCAAAATAGTTGAACACTAATCAATGTTTTGACTACATGCCAACTAGAGCACCTTAAATGCCAAAAATATTTCAACATTGGTTCCTTAGTCAAAACATGTTTCACATTGTTTACCAACATAGTTGGGCATTCAACTTGGAGATATTGTTGATGTCGGGAATATTTGGCAAATGACTACCAAGTTGAAAAATGTTTTCAACTATATAACAATATAGTAGATAAGTTGATTTAATTAATATTTATTATAATTTTATTTAAAATTTTAAAGAATCCTAGGTGCAACATAATTGTAAATGACATGTAGTTGAAAACATTTTGGTTAAAAAAGGGGGATTTTCTACTATTCATTTCCAACAAGAATTGATTAGCTCAACATCATTTGGGCTCAATTTCAATATCAACATCTAAATTCCATAATTGAGAAAACTTGCATTAGATTTGGGGCATCAAAAGGTCATTGCTTGTGATGTAACATATTTTGGAACTTGAATGACAAAAAGGTATTGTCACCAATTTCCATTTGATGCTTACCATTAACACATGATTAATGTCAATCACCATGGTCTTTTGAACTAATTTACAATTTTTTTGTGCTAGTTCATGTTATAGACATTGATTGTTAAATTGAATGAATGGAAAAATGAAATTCATATTGTTTTGATTGTGTTAGCTTAAAATAAGAACTTGGATGTTTAGCCATGGTGACAACAAGCCAAACTCCAATAATATTTTCCTAAATGGAATGTAAATGGGTGCAAACACAATAAAAGGAGCTATAAGGTGTGTGAACAATGTTTTAAAATAAATTTTTAATCTTTGAAAAATCACAAAAGGAGCATAATAAATTGGATTATCAATTTTTTTTCTTTTTAGGTTCCATTACTTGCTAGGTTTCAATTTTCAAAACTTGATGCAAATTGATGATGTTTCAAGAATCCTTTTCCATGTTGAAAACAATTATGGATAACGTTTTGTTTTTTTCAATTGTTTTTTTTTGTTATCAAATGTGCACCAATCATTCTCAAAATTGAAGAGGATCTTAATCTTGATGGTAGAAAAAAAAAATCACTTGAAATTGATGAATTCATTTTAAAACACATTTGAATGCATTTGTTTCAAATGTATTGTTGACCTTGAAAATGATCAAATTTGATAATGTGTCTTTGACAAAAAATATTGATTTTTATGTTATTCCAAAGGATTAGCACTTGAACTAAAAGTGTATTTTAAGAATTTTTTATATTTTTTATATATTTTAGGAAGCACTTAAGGTAAAGGGTAAATTTTCATAGTTTACTATTAAATAATGGCATATTTTGAGGATATTCTAGGTATATTGTCAAACATATTAGGTATCTTTATGTATATTATTGCAATGAATTTTAGGCGCCTTATTTACATTTAAGTTTTTTTTTAAATGTTTTTTCAATGAGTTTCATTTGAATTTTTTTTGCACATTGTTTGGAATAAAATGGAAGTGACCTCCTTGTGGTGTTACCTAACAATGATTATCATCATAGAATTTACCTTCAAGGAAAAATAATCAAAATTAAATTCTAACATGGAATCCCAATAAAACTATATATGTTAATGCAAGAATTTCTTAATCTAGCTAACCTAGTGGGCAACCTAGTAATTTCTAATTACTAGTTGTAGGTATTCATTTATTTTCTCCCATTTATCAAGAAATGAAGCTACTTGAGTAGATAATCCTTGAAAATAAGGTGATTGGCATGAATTTGCCAATTAACTAAAGATTTTTGAAGGATATTAGGATATTAAGAGCCTATTTTGTAGGAGGGATGAAATGCCTTTATGTCTTATGAGTGATGGGGAATTCAAGTGAGTGGGGAATTTTTCATTTTTTCTTCATTTTCTTTTGTGTGGCTTCCTCATTATCTCATTATTGCTTATTACTTCTTGGAGATTAGGAAGAAGGCTAAAAAAAATTATATTTTTGTTGTTAGGAAATAAATACATTATGTTCCATGAAAGTATTGAAGGTACTTTTTTTTTGTTTCATTTTGTTTAGAGGATGAAGGCCCACTACTACAAAATGTGGGTTTCAATAGGCCCTTTTAAATGAACTAGTGCCCACTAGGTCCCATTCAATGGTATTGGTGAATTCACTCAAAATCTAGTGAAATCAAATGGCATACATGGACACATTTTGTTGTAGTGAAGCAATAGGTTTGCCATGAATATTGGGTTGCAAAAGTGCTATGAAGTGGTTGGAAGGTAGTTAGCTTCTAGCTTCACCTTGAAATTTTGGAAATTGTTTGGAAATGTTTGTTTTTGGTTTTCTTTGATTTATTATATAAAAGGTAGGACTACCTTCTATTGGGCAGTCCCTTGGTTAAGTGATTTTTCATGTTTTCATCCACTTTTACCTAACAACCTTCATCTTATGTGAATTTAAGTTATTAGGTTTATAATTAACCAAGAATGTTATTTCATGAGCTTATGAGTATGAATATGAATAGGTGAGCATGAGCAAGGGAACATGACCAAATTTTTTAAATAATATTTTTCCCATGTTGAAAGAATATTTAAAATATATTCTACCGCACCTAGAATAGAATATTTGTTGACATGGAAGAATATTCTATGTGTCATGGATGAATGATATTTATGGATGAAAATGTGCATGAAAAATGAAAATGGATGAACTTTTTATGAGCAATAAGATACATTCCAAACATAATACAAGAAATTTATGTGGGTTTATTGTGAATAATTCAACATATGAAATGTTCAAATTACATTTGAATTAACATTTCAAATTCCATAAATACCAAATATATTCTAGCTTTGTAACATCCAAACCATATAAAATTTGAAATTAAATCAAATTTAGTGGCACAAAAATATGTTGACCCACCAAGAGGTGTGTGCCAATTGAAACATTACTTATCCACCACAAAGATGTATGCAACAATTAGGAATTGAAATAATATCAAGCACCTTAAGACATCTTACCATTTTGAACTCTTTTTTATTTTCAATTGTTCTTTCAACCCCTTGGCAACTTGCGCAATGAAATTGCATTCTTTTTCATTCTACTACTAATTTGCATGCAAAATACCTCAATTTGCATTATTTGCATGGGTAATTGCTAGTTGCATCTTTTGTTCTTCAACTGTGTGCTTGCAATTGTAAAACCTCTTTACTCCAGTGGCAAAAAGAAAATTGTCACCAACTGTCACACTAAACACATTGCACCTTAATCTCAAGCATACTAAAAAGAATTTGTGAGATGACAAAAAAACCGTTGGAATATCCAAAAGATAATACCAAGCTAAACCCCGTCAAGCATTTGCTTGAATTCAAAACATGGTGAATAAAATGGAAGAGAGTAATTAACAAAATAGTGGAATGGGTGGCATGGTGATGGGCTAATGCAAAGATGGACGAAGAAAGTCTTTTTATAATGAAGCAAAATGTGAGCATTTCCAAGGATGATATCACTAGGAGAAAAACCCCATTTTTCAACTATGTTTTCATTCAACTACTTTTTAGCTATCATTTATATTTGCAAACATCACTTTCAACTACAAAATGGTTTTTGCAACTCAAAAATGACATTGTCAATGAATTTCCAAAATAGTCGACAATGTTGAGTCAACTTTACAACATAGTTGAAAACAACATACATGTGTCAATTTGTGGGTTAATGTTGAAGTGACAACATTTTAGTTGAAGATGACATACATTTTAATTGACACAACATTTCAACAGTAAAATGTTGACTGGCCTTAGTTGATTCCATGTTGGCAAGTCAATGGATGAACTTCATCCACCTACATGTCACGTCATGGAGGAAGGGCATGAAATTTTGAAAATTTGAATATTATTCAATTATATTATAACCAATGGAACATTGACACATGTCACATGGGCATTCATGGTCCACCATCAAACTAAATTATTTGATGTGTGCCATGTGTATGGTTTCAAAATCTTGAAATTATTGATTTATTAAAAATGTCAACATATGATATTGTGCCACATGGACACTTATGTTACACACTTGCATGACACATGGCATCTTGTTGTTTGTAAATCATCCAACATATGTGAAGTCGAGCCAAAGTAAAGATATCAACTATAAGGTAGTTGAAAGCAAGTTGAAAAGAAGTTGAAAGTATGTTGAAAATAAGTCAAAATTTATGTAAATTAGTTGGAATTACAAGTCTACACAAATTACAATCACAATTGTAAGACTACTAAAGTTAAACTATGGGGATAATACACCTAGCTAAAATTAAACAAAGAAAATCAAACCATAATAAAAGCATAGTCTATTTATACATTAACAACTAAAAATGCAAAACCTATTATAATCTGAGAATTATGCAAGGAAATGGTCCCATCTACATCCCGAAGATGCTAATGTTATTAATAAGACATTTATTGGAATAATGAAATGACTCTCCTATAAGGTGGTTGTCCTATGTTTATGCACTATGGTGTGAACTCGTTGTTGGCATGATTAATTGGATTGTTGCCTTATTGGACCATGTCTTTTGACTTGTTCATAGCTCCACCTTGCATTTTTTAATTTAAAAAAATGAAAGTTATGAGGAAACTTAATAGGAATCTAAGTTATAATGCATCAAGGAAAAGATTGTGCATTAGTTGCACACATTAAAAATCAATAAAAACATCATCATTTACTACTCAAAAATAAGGAAATTTGACAAAGAAAAAAACACTTTGAAATCTAGAAAATTAAAACTAAATAAGGAATAGAAATGGCACACATCATGGGCTTATTTTATAAATAGTTGACAAACATAGTTGAAACCTAATTGAAATCTAATTGAACCCAAATAAAGGAAAAATTATATTGTTGAAACTTAGTTGAAAGTAGCTCACTAAAACAAACATAATCAAAACCTTACTTCATTGATGGTTGAAAAGGTTCATAAATTTAGCTTTCATTACCCAAGTGTTTGTTTTGGAATTGTAAAAGAAGAAAAACCAATGAGAGTTGAAGAAAAAACTTTCATATTTACAAAACATGTTTTTATTTTTTCTTCTATTTAGACCCATCATACTTTCAAAGCTCATAACTTTCTCATTTCTTCTTCATTTTAAATGATTTAAAGTGTTATAGAAGCGTAACCTTAAGTTCTACAAATAATCTTTGAACTATAATAACAATAGAGCAACAAAAAAGAAGTTTTTGGGCGTTCAAGAACTGGTTGTGGTTTGATATTTTGAGTTCTTGACCCCCCTTATTTTGGGGGCCATAACTTTTTCATTTATAATCTGTCTTTGATGATTTTTAGTGCTTTAGATATGCCAAGATGAGGGGTTCAACATTTTCTTGGACACTAGAAACAAAAGAGCCCTCCCCTTGGATCTAGATTGCCTTAAGCGCTTAAGTGTACTAAAACCGACCCAATTATCTTGATGAAAGTTCAAAGAAAAACCTAGTTGAAAAAAAAATCAACTAGAGTTCAAAACAAAACCTAGCTAAAAAAGAATTTAAATAAAGGTAACATGGTGGAGAAATAAAAGAAGAAATATCTTGGTAAAGAGAAAATGAACAAAAAAAAGGAAAAATGTTTTTAAGCACCTGCAATTGTAAGAGGCATGTGTGGCGGTGGCTTCCAAACTCCATAAGCTTGTCTCCCCATGTTATTCATGTTCACTTGGTTTGACACCATATAACCTTCATGTGCATAATAATTTTTAAAAAAAATTGCAATGAAAAGAAGAAAAAAGAGCTTGAACATGATAAAAATAAAAGAGAAAATAACTTAACAATAACCTCAAAATGAAAACTTGAAATTCCTCGCATGCAAAAGGCATGATGCACTCACTTGAAAAAATCCATGAATTGATATTAAACTACATGATTTAAACTTCTAAACACAAGTTGGGCCTAAAGAAAAGCAAAATAAAACAAAACAAATTGTAAAAGAGGAAGAAAAATAAAACTAGAACACAAAAAAGATTCAAAGTGAATTACAATGTTATATAAAAGCAGCCCCTTCATCCGTGGATGGATGAAGTATGTGATTATAGTTGGGATGTTAACTAACTTTCAACTATGCAAGTTGACATTGTTTCAAGTAGTTTTTAACTATAATTCAAATTTTGAATTTCCTGCCAACACATTGCCACCACTGTTAAATGTCATACCATCCATTCATAATTAATTATGGCATTATATATATTATATGACATATAATGGCATAAATGGAATCATTTATAAATGAATGAAAATTTATAATATAATTTTTTAAATTATAAATGGTATAATTCTAATTTTGTGGCATTTTATGGAATTTTAATGAATATGAAAAATGCCATAAAATTATATACCAATTATTTTATACCACAAAATTGAACCCTTGCTAAGTTAAAGTAGCTTGTTTAACCTAGTTAACTATCCTAGCTTAGGTTTAATTAGTTTCCTTACTTAACTTAAAGCCTATGTAGACCTACGTAAGTAGTAATAGATTAAGTATAGGTAGGTTGTGAGTCATGACACCATGATTAAATAAAAATCAAGTAGGTACCTACCTAAAAACCTTGCCTAGTTACCTAGTTACTTAATACCTATCTACTTATACTTAATTAGTTTAAGTAACCTACGTACCTACATTTGACCTAACATATCTACTTGTTACTTGCTTAAGGACCTCCTATTACATCTAGGTAGACAATAAGTAGGTAGGTAATCATAACTTACCTTCCCTTGCCACCCCATTTAAATTTAGCCTCATTAGTTATCCAACCTAGCTACTTAGGTAGCCTACATGCTTACATGTTTCATTAGCTACCTAGGGTGTTATAGGTAGGTGATAAATAATAAGTTAAATAGAATTAGATTATAACATATGTAATTTAAAGTAGGGTGTAAGTTATGTTATGTAGGTCAATAGTTTATAGGTACCTAGGAAGGTAGGTACGTAATATATAAGTATAAGTTACAATAGTAAGTAGGTAACATGTCCCTAGGGTGTAAGTAATGATAAGTAGGTAGGTGGGTAGATAATATGTGGGTAGGGTGTAGGTAATGATAATTGAAGTTGAGGTATAGTTGAAAATGCATGCAATATTTCATCCATCAATATCCTTCTTTCATCCATTCAAAAACAAGGTCCACTAAAATAGTCAAGCAATTGACTTGATTTTGCATAATGTCATGGCAAAGTGGAATCCTCAATTACTCTTCAACTGGGTTATATATATATATTTAAATATTTTGACGGTCAACACCTATTAATGGTCAATGTCCTACACTTACCAAACTAGTCAACACGTCAACTCATTTGAGATGCCATCCCATCCACATGGAATTTTTTTAAATAAATATTATTGTGTAATCGAAACAAAGTTGAGGAGGACATGTAATCGAAAACCAATTGGTTAAAAAATGCCTTTTTTCTCCTAGTGTATGGAGGATTACAATTTTGCAATATTTACACATGCAATGGACTTCTTCAAAACACGTGCGAGTTTAAAGAAATCAATTCCAGAACATTTTTTCACAAGCTTATTGAACAATTTGTCAATAGACGACTTGCTAACACTTGGGGATTTGCTATCCACAAAATTCATGAATCTTCAATGACAACTTTATGCAACTCTAGGTAAGTGGGCTTGGGTTCCACAAAAATTGAAGAACAAAGTCTTAAAATAATTAGCTAATTGTTAAATGATAGGTTTGGCCCTAAAATTATGAGACATGTATGATAATAGAAAAAAACGACAAATTGGAAATTGAACGAGAAACCAAAATTCTATTCTTTACATTGAATCTAACATAATAGACGTGTGAAGATGAATATTTGTTCAAAGTATGATATCACATAAGGAAATTTTTATTTATGAAAATTTTTAATAAATTATGATTGAATTTGAACGATGTTGAACAAATCCATAATGATTGTTGAGATAAATAGTCAATAGAAATTTCAAATCAAAGCAATAAATGATAATTAAAAATCATATACATGATGTTGTGGTTGTTGAGACAAATGTAATCGTTTTGCCATTTGGAGTCGTTCTAGCATATGCAATTCTCACCTGCATCAACAAAAACCAAGAGGGTAGCAGAAACAATGTGATACTTGCGTTCAAAAGGGGTCAAGGTTCTTTTATTTAACAAATTAGGGTAGGCATAAGGTGTGGGAGTGACGGTGGAACCTTATGAAAATTCGAACATCCTAGATCTAATGGATTCATCGAACCTTAATTTCAATAGTGGATCTAAAAGTGTGTGAAGGTTTTTGGTGATGCAAATTTTAATTCCAATTTACTATGTACTACATAGTTAATTAGTGCATGGGAGAAAAAATAAGTAGGGGATATCAAAAGAGTAAATGGTATGTGGGGATGTTACTTCAACCATTGAATTGATTTAGTCAAGTAAGGACTCCAGGATGTTTACTTGTTACTACCGATAAATTGTCCTAATAGTTAGTTACTTGAAATAATTAGGATGAAAAAGTAGGATGTGAAGGCCAACAGATAGAAAGGATAAGGATCAAGCTCAAGAACTTCATCAAGATATCCAAAATAAGGGGAAGGATGAGCCCTCCAATCCCATTAGTTATGAGGATTGTCATCCTATTTGATTGGAGGATGGAATATTTTTTGTCTCATTGGGCCCAATAATTTTCATCCTAAATTCAATTGGAGGGAAAATCATTCTCAATTCTCATTGGCTCTTGAAAGATGAGAAGGCCATTGATTGGAAGGGAAGATTTCGAAACTTTCATTAAACAAGGGGAACAAGCTCAAAGAAAGGTCACATATGGAGGCTTACCAAAGGAGAGAATAGTATCTTGTGTTGGGGAAAGGGAAAGGAAGAGAATGAATGTGTGAGGAAAAGATTAGTTCTTATGTGTGGAAAGGTGTTGTTCATGCAAAAGATGTGTGCAAGAAATAAACATGGAAGGATTTCCATGACAAAGCCTTTGGAGTTTTATTTCAAATAGTTGTTCCTCCCAAATCCATCGTTGGATTTGTGTTAAACTTTAAGAGATGTAGAAGGTTCTCTCCAAATTTCAGCATCATTGGGTGTATTGTAAGGGAGCTACGGTTGCCGGAAGTAAAGGGTGTTTGTAGTGGAGTTCATAGAAAGATTTCCATGACAAAGCTTCTGGAGTTTTATTTCAAATAGTTGTTCCTCCCAAATCCACCATTGGATTTGTGTCAAACTTAAAACAATTTTTGTTTAAAAGGTGTAGAAGGTTCTCTCCAAATTTCAGCATCATCGGGTTTGCTGTAAGGGAGCTACACTTGCCAGAAGTAGAGGGGGTTGAAATTGTCTATTTTTTCCTCAATCTAAGCAAAATGATTTTTAGTCCCAAGGTTTAATTCTTGATCAAAAAAAAAAAAAAAAAACTTATGAAATTTTATAACATGGCTCCTTTTTATATTAGCTTTTCAAAAATTCAATGCATGTTAGATTAAAAGGTTATATGTAGATGTTATGACGAATGGAACAAAAGGGGTTCAACCATCAAATGTGACATTGAATGAACATCAACATAATGCCCCTTCACATTCCATCATGGTGAGTTATGATTCTCCCACAATGTCTTTGTATCTTCCAAGTGGACACAACGCATTAGATTCTTAGTGAACTTCATTGCATTACATAGACCAACGTACTTGTTAGACTACAACTACATAGTAGTTTCGCTTCCAAGCGGGTTTTGTGAGTGCATATCTTCATGTTGAAGGTGTGCAATAATTCCTCACAGTGGTCATCAATGAAACTCACATAGTACTTGCATCCTCTAATGGATTCCATCTTCGTGGTCCACGCATCTAAGTGGATCATTTCCAAAGGTTTGGAACTTACATGAGTTGTTTATGTTGGGAATGGATGCCTAGCTTGCGTCCCCAATTGGCATGCTTCACAAACTTCTGACATCACCTTTTCTATTGCAAATTCGGGAAGGCCTCTAACAAGATTCTATTTCTCCATTAGCTTAAAATGTTGGAGATTAACATGGCCAACCCGCTTGTGCCAGATTCCAATGTCTCCAGTTCTTTTTCCATATGTGAATAACATGGAATTCACCTCATGCATGTTCACATCCAAGGTGAACATTTGTCCATTCATTTCTCCTTTTGCAATCAACTTGCCTTGGTTCTTCATATCTTCCACAAAACATCCATTTGGGTTGAATGTCACTTGTAAACCTTGTTCCACCATCTGGTCTACGAAGATCAAATTTTTTGTTATGGTTGGAACATGAAATACATCTTTCAAGTACTTTGTTTGCCCATCTTACATGGACAATGGCACCTTGCCAATCTGTGTGATGGGATGTATAGTGTCATCACCAATTTCCACAAACCTTGGTGTCTTCAAATCCTTTGCATTTCTAAACCATTCTCCATGACTAGTCATGTGGTTTGAAGCTCCAAAATCCACATACCAAACATTGTTGTCTGATACACCTCCTATCATTGAATTTTCCATGTGCTGCATCACAAATAGTTATTCATCACCTTGATTGCTAGTTGATGCATAATTCCCTTGGTGCAACTTTCCATTTCGTGCATCATGTTCCCTTTGATAATAGTTATTCGCCATGTGCCCATGTTTCCTGCAGTAGTAGCAATTTGAATCGTTATTTGGTTGTTGACCTTGTTGATTTCCACCACAACCTCCACGACTTCCTCGATTTCTTTTTCCTCCAAAGTTTCCTTGTCCACCTCCATGAGCTTGACCTTCATGTTGATGATATCCACCATGCAAACTTCCGTGTCGACCTCAAAATGAGGTTTTACCACCTCTACTTCTACCTCTATTGGTATTTGAGTAGAAATCACTTTCTTGTGATCCTCCATTAGATGAAGTACTAACAATTTTTATCTCTTCACTTATAAGTAGTGTTATTAAGTCTTGGAAATCGGGAAATGTTTTTTGAACTATAATTGAAGTATGAAATTGACTATAGTCTTTTCCAAGTTCATTCAAGGTCACGGCCACTAGATCTTCATCATTTACAGGGGCTCCTATAAATGCAAGAGCATCTGCAAGGTTTTTCACCTTTGTAGAATAGTCATTGATGTTCATCTTGTTTTTCTGTAGATTATGCAACTTTTGTTTGAGCTACATTTTGTGGGCTTATGTATTAGTGCTACTTCTTTGAAGTCACCTCAAACTGAGACCTGAACACAAAATAACTTACTATTCGCTCTTAGCAACTCCAAACCCCTTGAGATTTTGGGAGATGCATTAGATATATGTCTTCAATATTTGTGTGAAATTTTAGCTCTATTGATGATGACCACAAAGAGTTATCACTTTAAAAAAAAACTGAGATTGAAATTTTAGATGCTTAGATCTCTCTCAATACAGATCCAAATGACATGAAATTTTTCACATATATATTCTTTTATGATCTATAAGATTCCAAAGCTGTAGATCCAAAAAAGTTCAAACAAAGGAGATATGGCCAAAAAACTAGATCTGGTATAGAGTCTTCAAAGGCTCATAACTCTCACAAAACATATCCTTTTCTTTTGAAAATTTGAAAATAGAAGCGTCTTATAGTCTTCTATAATCTCTCCAAGTTTTAGTCCAAGATCCTTTCACAGTAGATCTAGATTTAGATTTAAAGGTCCGACTTCCACAACCTTGATATGTTGATCTCTTTTCACCTATTTTCTTTTTTTTTCTTTCTCTTCACATTCTTTCCTTTCCCCATTTCTCTTTTGGACTTGACAAACTCCTATGATATTACTAGAGACTCTCAAGCTCTAGTTCTAGAAACTTTCTAGCTCAAATTTCTTTTAACTTTCTCATTCAACAACCTAAGCTCTGATACCATGTTAACAAATAGGAGATCTACTCAAGTGCAAACATAAATATTTATTGAAAGGAAACTATAACATGATGCTCACAACACGAAACATAATATCAAGAACTCTTCAAGGTTCTTATCACATAAAATACACAAACTTATGTAATGAGGAAAAGAAAACCAAACCATCAACATCAAGGTATTTAACTAAAAGATTAAACCATAAATAACCAAACTAATATAAGTAAAGAAAGTAATTCAACCTTGTGAAAGTAACCTAGTTACTTTCCTACTCCATTAACAAATGAAACCTAATTAGTTGAGCTTGAATTCTCAACAATTACCACCAAGTAACAAGATTTCATAGTGCACATATGACAAATAGGCATTCATCGTAACAACTAACCTATAGACTTTGACTTGGCCAAATATAATTTATGTTGACCATAAAGGAGAACATATTGGACTCCAAAATGGCTATTTACATTAATAATGATTGCAAATTTAAAAAGTACACAATTATCATGTTTGCAAGTAGGACTTGACAACCTGAATGTGGTAATCAACTCATGACTTCAAAGTACTATGACTTCGTTTTAGACATGTAATGAAAGATTTTGAACAAAAATGTGTGAGGAGGTTTTTACTTGAGATTCTTGGAGGTAATGCATTGGATGGCTTTCAAATGTCTTTGCAAAAAATTTTCACCTTTCCACATCCTTCTGAATTGGTGAATTAGTTGTGGATGTTTCCCACCACTTCAAAATGAGCTCTTTATGAAGATTGATTACAACATCACAACAATGTTTTCTTGGCAAGCCTCCCTAAAGATTTTTAGATGTTTAATCAACATGCATCTATCTCACTATAGTTTTTTGGACATAATATCAAGAAGCCTTGATGGTCTTAGCAATGTGCATTTGGTTTGTGCCAACATTTGTAGACACAATAATAAACAACAACACTACTTTTAAAGGTCAAGTTTTGAGTGTGTCTATTAGCTGTGATCTAAGCATAAGCACCTATCATGGCTTCTAGTATTACACAATTGCTTTCACCTTCCTTCCCACTCTAGCATATGGTGGTAGGTAGTTCTAGACATTTGCATGCTCAATGAATTTTTTAACAATGTCTCGTTTTTCCTCCTCACTAAGTGAATGCACTGTGCTTTCTAATAGTTGCACCATGTAGTTTGCCAATAATGTACACTTCTTTTGCTTTTGATTTATTGAAATGCCTAGTTGTAAAGGATTGATGTCAAAATTAGGGCTTGCTTCTTATGGGTTGTCTATAAGGACTGAATCAACCTTTTGTTCTTCACATGGTCTAGACCTTGCCCATCTTTCTTATTATTCCATTTATTTAGTTTCCAACCTACAAAGGAGGCAAATATTGTCACAATTTTAAAAATATAGTTATATGGCATAATTTGACCCAAATGATTGAATTGTCCATATTAGAAATGCCTTTAACACCTTGGCCTTTAATACATTTACCTGGCCCTTTTAGCTGCTAGAACCTCTTGTCTCCTAGCTTTGCGTTTCAAATCAATCCTAATCTTTTTAGCTTTTGGCACCCACTTGTTTTTTTAATTTCCCATCCAGAGGTAAATAAATGCAGTTGCACATAATGTTGGCTAACACTTGAAACATGATAAACAATCTCATTTGTTAGTTAGGATTCAAAATAAACAAATAAAGATGATTACCCACTTAACCCTTTAAGCACTCACAAAGAATGAGATAATCACCTTGTCCATAAACAATTGCTAGTTTGCCACAACTACCTTAGGCCCTAAAAGCTTCATTAATATCCAATGATGCATGCAAACAAGTATACCATACGAGTTCCAACCAATAAAAAGATATATTAGTGCTTATGAAATATTCAAAAAACAAGTATAAATTCAATGCCATGATAATTAGCACTTAAATGATCAACAAACACATAATTTGTTTGAAGGTAATTCACTATAATTATAAATTGTTAGATCTCAATAGTGCCACCAAAACAAACAACCATGTACATGTAACAAATATCCTATACTTATCATGTACATATGAAATAAAATATAAAACCATCACCTTCATTGGGGACGGTTCTACTTTGGTTCACACCCTACTACACCAACACATGCATTCAAAACTCCAACAAATTAAAGGCGACATAGTCTACTAGCTCCACCTCATTCCACTACTTTGTGGTCTTACCCACATTTTACATAAGGTCCATTTAAAGTAGTTGATAATCATGAATGCACTAGAATATTTAAACTCAAATTAAACCTTTTAGTTTAGAAAAACAATTCATTTAAAAACAAAGTTCTCTTCAAGGTCCCTTAATGAACTATATGCTAAATATGTATAGTAAGATGCAATTCAAGATTTTTAGGGCGCCCATGACTTTAACAATTGTAAAAATTCAAAGACAATCATAGGCCCACATTTAGGGAAGTTTAGGGTTTGTACCTTTTGTCAAGACTACAAGTTGCCTCTCATGATGATTTGAATTTTGAAGATTCATTTTTTTGGTCACAAGATTGCAACTTGAAAGATTTTTGGGTCAATGTTGATTTCCTAGATCTTCTAACTTCTTTTTTGTTGTAGTCTTGCAAACTTTTGAAAGGATGAAATTGCAATATGTTTGATAAGTTGTTTGACAATAGTAGAATGCACATGTGAATCAACTTCCAAATGGACTTTTGGTCTTGGTTGGGGTGAAGTAATAGTACTTTCCTTCATAAGACTTCTTGTAGGTGTGTGGAACTCTTCATTTGATTAAGATTCTCTAGTTGCAAATTGATCACCCCAAGCTAGCTTCTCATTAACAAAACGTGTTTTATTCAACATCTCCCATACAACTTTCTTGATTTTTTTGATAAAAATGAAGTTCTTTGCACTACCACAAATTGGGAATTTAGTGTACCATAATTAAGTACTCAAGTAAACATTTCCAACCATAAACTTTACTGTCTTGGTAGCATGGTGCAAAGGGGGTGCTTGGACATATAACAAACTCTTAGGGTCATTTTCCCTTCAATATGACACTATCAAACTAGGATGTAGAAAAAGGTTGATCAATAGGGTTTCTTAAACTTCTATAGTTACAATGTGCCCCTTCTCTTTCCAACCTTAAACTTGTACATCAACAAAACAAATAGTTATGGGCCACAACTACACTTGGATGCTAAAGTTCCTTTTGTTTTTTACCAAAAATTAGGTCAATATGTTGGCATAACATAAAGTAGTACAATGTATATTGTACACTACAACTTAATATAAGACCAACCACAAAGACAATATCTTTGGTTGCTCAATTGAGATGTGAAATAGTGCCACAAGAAATCTCTACAAATGCGAAGTAGTGCCACAAGGTCAATCCAATTTGTCAAAATCACATCCATCAAAGTCCTCACTTCTAGTTCCATAACAATTTTCCATCATCCATTGTTTATGTTCTTATAATGTTAGTTTGTCCAATGCTTCTTCACAAAGCTGCCACCTAGCAAAACATTGGAATCTTCACAATTGTCTACAAAATTCTTCCAAGCCCTCTTAAAAAGTAGCAAGTCTAGGAGTACTTGATATCAAACTTGCCCACAAAGAGACTATACCACAAATCTTTGTCCAAATGAACTTCAAAATTACATCCTTGGGCAAGGTATTTTATAAATCCCTCGTTGCATTTCATGGGTTTTCACTTCAATGTACAATCACTTGAAAGAAAAGTTGCAAAATGCAAATTTGCATATGCAGAGTAAGAATCCAAGGACCATTGTAGGAAGCTCACCCACCACAAAAGTTCACCCATCACGCAAGCTTACCTTTCACTAGTGGCTAGGTCGAAGGCTAGTTGTAACCCATGCGAATTGCATATTCAAAACAAGAATCGAAAGACCATCATGTGAACCTTAACCACTAAGAAGCATTCAACTCCCATTAATGGCTAGGTCAAAGGCTACATGTAACTGCCATTCATGACTAGGTTGAAGGCTACTTGTTGAGGTTCCCATTGCTAGGTGTCCAGGTCGAAGGCTAGGTTGAAGTTTTAAATTTCAACAACCCAAATCTTTGCACAAGACACATGCCCAAATTTTACATTGTGAACCTACATGTCTACTTGTAGCCTTGGCAGGATATTAAAAAAAAGGTGTAACCTTTTTGGGGGGAAATTGTGTGCCATTATGTTATGTATGAACACACAATTTGATTAAGCATCCAATTTTGACATTCCAAAATACTTTACTCCAAAATATGCACATTAACTACAAATTACGAACTTTTATACTGTGCATTTCATATTCATAAACATCAGCAATTAAATGTTCAAATTCCCACTTTGCCAACTTTATAACCTACTTGCTTCAAACCTTTTTAATTCTAGGATTTGCACATGTTTGCAAAAAGTAACTTGTAAGTAGACCATTAATTTCATTTTTCCACATTTAATCCTACAAATCAAAAGTTATATAAGTACCCTACACATACATATGAGTGTCTTTTTAAAATAATGAAAAAGATCTTTACTTTTTTTTGTGCTTTTCATGAAAATCAATGTCCACAGTGTCAACATTACTTTTTGTGTCTAATTGACTATGCTTTCACCCTATAATCAATGATTTTAAATAATAAAAAAACTTATCAAATGACTTGAAAAACTTTATAAATTACATATTTTTGGAAAATTTTAAATAAAAACCTTACAGTAATTGTATATATATTTTCAAAGATTTTTATAAAAAAATTTAAATTTTTTAATCAAAATGTTCTAAAAATATTTTAAGAATAAGTAGTCATTGGTCAAGGAGATGATTGTGGCTCCTTTTATCATGTTCGCAAGCCCCCCCCATCACTATCATGTTGAAAGTAAGCTCCTTGTTAGACATGGTTCAAAGTGATAGAAAAGATGGCAAAGGCACACCAAATCCCAAGAAGATGAAAAAACACCAAGAATACATAATGTTGCATAAATTTGTAGATAAGCAATATGCACGATTTGACGTATGCTCATGAAAATTACAAGATTGATAATAAATCCATGGTTATAGACATGAAATCATAGTAGTAATCAAATGCAAATGCAAGTTGAAGAATGCAAATGAAATTCAAATGCTATAGTTAGGATACAATAGGGCATGTCCATATGCATCAATATAAAACCATCCCTAGGCATTCCTAAGATTGAACAAAGAAGATGACTAGCTATGCTCCAAAAGCTTCAAGAGTTCAAACCTTGGGCAACATTAAAAAAGATTGAAAATTTTGTTGTCATTATTGATTATGGATCTTGAAACACTAAATGAAATGGGTAGTGAAACATACTTTGGTAAATATAATTGCCATTATTAAATAGACAAATCTACCATTGAATTGATTGTAGGTCAACATGATCTAAAAGACATGTTCAACTTATATCCACCAATGATATTTATTAAATCAATGGGGTACTATAGTTGTAATTGGGAAGTTTTTTTTATGATAAACCATTTTTACAAAAATAAATGCACATTTGAATTCAAAATACTTAGAGATTTATGAAAATCATGGTTTTGATGAACAATTAATCATGGAAAATAACAACATTTTTTTGGTAGGGGCATATAGTTCTTGCAACAACATGGTTTCCTCCTAAGGGGGAAGGGTTTTAGAGTGATGGAAAAGTTCAAAACCCCTTGGGGCAAGGGTGCATTAGAGGATTCACTAATAGAAGTCCTATTGTTTGTAACCATTCCTTATGCAACTATGTGCGATTAAATGTCAAGTACGACTATGAATGGTTGCTTATGCAATTATTTTTCAAATTTGGATGGATTTTGATTTTCCTTTCAACTAGGTTGCGATTATGACCTATTTCATGTTTTCAATAGGTTGATTTTTTATGATGTCTTTGTATTTTTTTACAACACCGTATATACGTTTAGTTGCACATGTAACCAAGATAATCACATTATAGATGCATGGGTACTTATGCTACCTAGTAGCTACACATATAAATTATTTAATAGTACATACATACCCACATGTATATACCTACCTACTACTAAATATTTACTTACTAAATACCTACATACCTACCTATCTACTTAATTACATGTGCCTATGTACTTACATATGTACCATCTATCTACACAAGAAGAAATTTTGTCCTTTTTCACCCCCACACATTGCGACTATTGTCCAATTTGATTACATTTCAACTACATTTAAGCATCTTAAGTTTGCAAGTGACTTAATGCACTAATTAATGGTAAATATTGTTCATAGTTGTTACATTCACTATGTTGTTAATTTATGAGTATAATTTGAACCCAATTTACTTTTTAATAATTTCAAATTGTCTTCAATTTTATTTATACAATACATTAATGGGTTAGTGATTTTTTAACATCTTTTCAACTATCAACATGAGACATGAATTGAACTATCAACTTTTAACATGTTGAAACCATTATTCATAAGTTGCATTTTGCACTTAAAGTAGATGTAACAATTTAAACCGCACATTACATTGGAACAAATTAGTGATTTTTTTCACATTTCTTCAATTATCAACATGTGTACTTGTGAATTAAACCATTCACATTTAATATGTTAAAATCATTATTCACAAGCTGCATCTTACACTTATTAGAATATATTGAAACACATGCAACTCAATGTTTTGTAAATTATATTTGAATGATTTAGTGAGTTATTTCACATTTCTCAACATTTTTACATGAATTGAACCATCCAATTTGAACCTATTAAAACCAAATATTATTTAAATGTTGCATATTGCACTTATTAGTATATATTGAAACACACATATAACTTAATGTTTCATATTTATACTTGAACATGTTAATGAATTTTTTCACATCTCTTGAATTATCAACATTTGCACATGAATTAAATTATTCATTTTGAATGTATTAAATCCATTATTCACGAATTGCATTTTACACACATCACATTTTTATGAAATGGATGCATAAAAACTAATTAGGTTTCATATTTACATTTGAATAGGCTAGTGATTAGGTCAAATGTTCATGCATGCAAAGTTTAAGATGCATGTAGACATTTATATTACAATTTTTTCATGTATTAAATTCTTGTACATTTATGTAAATTAAAATGTATGTTTTTCCTTAATTTGTTTTAGGCATCATGTGCACATGTTTTTTATTATGAATATTCATGATGCCACACAAAACCCCCATAATTAATAACTAAAATTTTCCCAATTTTTTCTCTTGGTGTATGGGAAAAAAAAATCATGTTTCAAAAATTGATTAAAATTTCTAAGTTTAAAATTTAAAAATTTAAAATTTTAATTTTCTTAAAATATATTATGATTAAAAAAATATTTTTTACTTATTGCTTTTACTTAAAACATGATTTTTTAGCTTTTTAGGGCTTGTTTTGTTACAAGTTTATGTTTAAATATTTAGAGGTGAATTTAAAAAAATTATTTTAAAAAATAAGATAAATGAATGAACTATAAATGGTGATAATAATAATTACATCAATGATTTGTTTTATCTTTTTATTTTTTCAAATTTGTGGTGTTTTTCAAGATCATCCACAAGAATATTTAACCATGTTTTGGCTATAGACTATGTATATGGAAATATAAATTTGTTAAAAAATAACTATATATTTTGGCTACAAGTCTTAGGACCCATTGTAAAATTATATCATTAAAAAAATGTAAAATGAAAATTCTTGGTTTTTTAATTTAAAAATCCTTTGTTGATGTTGAAGTCCCCTTTTTATGTTTGTAAAATGGTGGAAAGTTTCCACCAAAAAACAAATTCAGTTACATCATTAATATTTATTTTAAATTTCTCAAAATTTTAGATAAGTTTATAATGATTTCAAAGATTAAGCATAAAATGTTTCAAATAAATTTGATGTTGGAACTATTTATGTGTTTAAAGTTAGAATTATTATAATTATTTTTAAAAATTCATTCATTAGGAGTAACATTTTTTTCTTTCAAATTTTTTGCAATTTTTTTGTTGTTTGCATTTTTCTTTCAAATTTCACGATTTTTTCCCAATAAAAATTTTTAATTCAGAAATTTCATAACAAAAAAAACATGTTGGTTGCGGGGTGGTGGGTTCCATCGAACTAAATTTCACCAAATTATATTACTTTTAATTTTACAAAAAAAAATGAAGGAAAAATACATTTCTACATCATAAAAATAAAAATAATATTTTTTGATTTTTTTCAAGTTGTATAATTAATTTTTTGTATTAGTGTATGAATCATGTTGCTAAAAAAATGTGGTATTGAAATTAAATGGGTATATTGATTAGTTTTTTTTGTAGCCAAATTTTGCCAATTTAAAGGGGCAACAACATCAACAAAGGATTTTTTTGAAAGAAAAAATATCAAATTGTGTCAAATTTAAACTATATATTGTTTATTTTTCACAATACATTATAGTAGGTAACCATATTATTGAAGGATTTAAAGAAGTTTCCAACTCCACAACTTTTTTATAACCAAATGTGGCTAAATGCTTTTATGGATGATTTGTATTTAATCTTATTGGGGAAAATAAAAACTTACAATTTTTCAAAAATAGTACATATTTTACATAATGGAAATAACATTGTTAAAGACTTAATGAATGCATTTTTAATTCACATTGAATTCATAGAAATTATAGGTAAATTTAAACAAATTATTTTTTGTAATTTATTCATTACATGCTACTTTAAATTTTCTTTTAAAATTTTTACATTTAATATTTGTAAACTATAATAAAAATTTTGAATAAATTTTTGAATAAGCTTCAAGACCATTTTTTCATTTGTAGCATTTGAATAAATTTTGAAAAAAAAAATGCACATTAAAGTTTGAATTTCCTAAGCAATTCCATGCCAAACATAAGAAAATATTTTTTTTTTGCTTCCTTGATAAAATCTTGAAGTGGTTTTGTGGTTAAGACTTTAGTGTGTCCCTATGAAGTTATAGGTTCAAATATTGATGAATGCATGCATCAATATTATCTTGTATAAATGCAATGTATAAACATGTACATCATGACAAATGACGTGAAAATTTGTTTTGACAAAACTGGAAAAAATTTACAAAAACATTCATATCATGTAATTTTGTCATGGCCTGCCATAAAAAAAATAGAATTGGTGACTCCATGATCCAAAAATGTTTTTAAAAAAAAAGTTCTATGATGATGTGGCATTTTATTCCATGTCATATTAACTTGGGACTTCATGTATGCATGTTGTAATTTAAAAATTAGTGAAACATGTGACTATCCAAAATGACTGAAAAATATTTTACTAAAAATGTCATAATTGACTAGTCCTTTTTGACCAAAACCATACAATTTGCATATTAGTTAAATTTGTCCCATTTCTTTAAAAACCTAGCGAATTTGGGTAGTGGAAAAGAACAAGATTTTTTTTGTGCTACCTACTAAGTATCTATGTAAGTACCACCTACCTATTTACTTAATTACTAAGTACTAGTACCTAGAAATTTGTAATAGGAGATTTAACAAATTACCATTTGTAATAGGTTATTTATGACTTAATCTGTAATAGAACTTAACTCGTAACCTAACCTGTAACCTATTATGTGCCTCCTACTTATTTACTAAGTACCTACATAGACACCTACATACGCATTATACAAATAGGTTGGTTTGGTGTAGTAAACACATTCAAGTGTTTCAATTGCCAATGGGAGGAACTAATCGTATAAGCTTCACCCAAAAGGCTAAACTTAAAATAAAATAGGATTTTGTTGTAAAAGTTTTAGACCTAGACCTAAGTACCTACCTACCTAGGTTAAACCTATGGCTAGGTGGCTAGGCTTAACCTAGGTGCCGCATGGCCTATTGTAAATGGCCTAGTCCAAAGCTAGGTTAGGTGGCCTAGGTTAGGTGCCACATGGCTTGTTGGGTCCAAAAATGATAAAAATGCCAAAAAGTAGTCCTAAGAACATTTGATTTCAATAGTCTCTTTTCAACATTCACATTCAAAAAGATATTAAAAACCTATTTAAGTTGCATTTTGAAATCATAGAGCATTTTATTGAGTTTATTGTAAATTGAAAATAAAATTTGAGGAATTTTTATATAAGAAAAGTGGATGAAAAATATGTTCTAAATTGGCTAGTTGTTCAAATTTTCCAAAATACTTTTACATTAAAACTTTGATAGATTATGACTATAATATGAACAGTTGAAACTATATCCATACACATTAAGCTTTTATCAACTTAAAAGTATAATAACTTTAATTGATGTCTTATTTTCATGTATTTGTAACTCTATTTTGTAGAATTGTGACACATACTTTCAAGTATTTGCATCTCAAAAAATGTACTTAAATGCCTATATATTAAAACATGTGATTATTCAATATTATGAAATGAAATCAAAGAACTTCCTAGTGTTGATCATTGACTTAAATAATATTCATGAATTTAGTATATTAAGGCATATTTTATGGATATTTTTTAGAAAAATAGCAAGTGTTTCTTACTAACATACTTTACCATGTTTATGCCTTGTCTAAATGGTCCAACCATAAGTTAACCCTAGATGATTATAGGTAATCTTAAGTTTCCAAGTGGCACAATCTAGTTATTTTAATAAGATGGTTGAAGAAAATGGAAATATTTGTTTGGCAAAATATTTCAGAAAATTCAAATGATGCCATGTGTCACATTCTTAGGCTACCACATTATGATCAAATTATTGTGTGCATTGTAGTTGCAAGTGTAGTTGTAGGTGTAGTTGCATGAACTCATCCCTAGATACATGTATAAAATTGCCATACTTGTATTGTACGAAAAAAAATTCATTTGTCGTTTGCTATTAGCATTGTTGGTAACTTATGGTTTGTGCTAGGCTGATGTTTAGTTGCAAATGTCACTTGTGACTAAAATCTAGTTGCATATGATAGTTGCAAATTATGTTTTTTCTACTAGTGATTGCACAATTCCCCAAGGTAGGTTTGGTTGTTTGGGGAGGAAATGGTTTCCCAAGAAAGGCTAATTGCCATGGGGAAGAGATGGTTGCTTAGAGGGTCGCCTTGGGGAGAAAATGGTACCCTAAGAAAATATTCATGCGTCAAGAAGAAAATGTCAATGGATTGTTCTTGAAGAGCTTTATGCGATTTTGCCTAGTGGTGTTTTCACTAGGAACATTGTTTTCCTTCATAGAAGGGAACATTATGTTTCGTTGAAAAGGTTTGGGACATGGAAGTTGTTAGGATTGGGAACCTTGGGAGCTAGAAAGTGGGATGGGGAATGGTGGGCATGTGGAAAAAAAGGTTGGTGGGGGGGAACAAACGCAAGGTTAAAGTTTTGTTGGATGAGTCATGAAAAATAATAGGTGGGATTTATTGGGGAAGTTTGGTTAACCAAGGGGGTCTTGGTTAATTGGGACCCTAGCCTTCCATGTAAGTATGGGAACTTGATGGTTAGAATGTGTCACAAATTTTGTCACATTCAATTTATTGTTCATGTTTAATGTTTGCCATTTAAGAAACCCTACGCTATTGGTTGAAACTAGAAAGCCTTGTATGGAATACCATTTGCTCACCTTGGGTGAACCAACACCCACTTTGGTACCATGATAAAAATTCCAAAATACATTTAAATTATTTTTAAATATTACAAATATCCCATGCTTAAACTAAAATAGATCCTTTGGGTTCCAATTTAACTTTTGGGGGCTTAATATGGCCACTAAGAGGCCTCATTAAAAAAGGTGAAGGTACCAACATGGGTGTCGGTTCACCCTAGCCCCATTTGTTCAACTATTTTGCCAAGTCCACTTTGCTAATTACCTAATTTACATTGTTAAATTGTCAGATCCATGTTGTCAAGTTGCAAGGCAATCATTTGGACTAACCACAAATGTGCTTTGAACTACCCATTTTTTCAAATTTTTATGGTTTGCCCACTATTTGACATTTTTTTCTTTCATTCCCCAATATTGTATTTGGATTTCAAGGCATTGCCCAAAAGCTTGGGACTACCCACAATTTTAAACTTTTTCCTTGGTTACTAATTTGGAAAAAAGCCCAACTTCTTCCTTTTTCCTTTTTTTGGTTGTTGTTTTGATGGCTTTTTGAGCCTAAGAGGAAACATTTCAATTTAATATCCAATTGATTTTTGGAATGCATATGAAAGTAATTTGAAAAGTTCTTGAGCTTGAATTTTACATTTCATTGATGTTCAATCTTCATAAATGATGTGAGATCTAAATCCATTTGGTGAGATGAAAGTGCAAGATGAACCATCATCTATTTTCATCTAAATAGATGATGGGTGAAATTGACTAATAGAGTGAAATGTTTATTGATGTATAAAACATGACCTTAAGCATATCTATGTTCGTGGATGAATTTAATGCTTGGGGGGGTCACTACTTTTTGTATTAGAAAACTACGCAAGTAAAAAATATGGTTCCATTTATTGATTCTAGGATAAAATTAATAATTTAATTAATGTCATAATATGATTATTTATATTCTCAAAATCCAAATGTAACTAATATAAGATATGCGTTAATAATAGGTATTAGAAAATTAGAGAAATATAACACATGTATAAGAGATTTATAATATATAGCTATTAGTTTCTAATAGGTTTAATTAATATGATGGAAAAAACGTTATTTGTATTAAACTTGTTTAAAATAAAAAAAATAGTACTAATCAGGTGGTTAAGATACAAAGTTGATGAAGGCTTGGATGCAACAATTTGGTGGTCCACTTGATTGCATTGCACGGGCTTTGTTTTTTTAATTTTGGAGCCTAAAAACATCATTTTTTCTATGTATCCCATGGAAACTAACCAAATGTTCATTGTTTGTAATGTCATTATGGGTGATAGATATAATCTTCATCATTTGAAATGTGTGCTCATATTGAAATGTTTGTTTATGTGTTTTAAAACCTAAATTTGAGCATTTCATGCATGTTATTTTTCAATCATGTACAATCACCTTATTTCATTCATCACTCATGTTTCATCTAAAACTTAAAACTTAAATAAATGTGTGATGCCAAAATTCAAAGAAAACATACAATCAAAATTAAGTTTATGGTGGTTTAAACGTGTAAATATTAAAAATTAGATAATAATTGGGTAAAGAAAAATACATATTTAGGCCCCTAAGAGTTAATCCCATTGATTCAATGAATTTTGTGCAAGAATCATTACCAATTGCAACCACATTAATTTTGGCAAATGATCCAATTAGATGAAAAATTTCTTAGTTGATGAGTGAAACCTTCACGATGTTTCAAAATTAATCAAATTTCATCCATCTAATATCATATAAAATTTAATTTCATCCATGAAATATGATGTTTAAAACTTTTCATATATGGTATATTTGATACATGTATGAAAAGTGCAAAGTTCAAGATATAATAAACCAACACATGAACATCACATGTCAAATGCAATCCTTGGAAATATTTTTGGCCTTGGTGCCCTTGGTTATTATTATTGTGTTTAGACCCGATAGGTTGAGCATTCCTTTGAACCACATGTGGTCAAGTTAATGAAGATTATAGATGAGCTTTCACTAGGAGGGAAACAATGTTGTCCATTTATATAAGTTTTAAACAAACCTTCAATGTAAGTGCAAATAAAAAACTTATTTACATTATGTGTAAGCGTAAAACTATGTGAATCCATTTTTAAATCATTTAAAACTATGTAAGTGTAAATGTAAATGATTCACACTTATTTGCCATGCAAATCCATGCAAATTCATCTAAATTTTTTTTAAAAAAAATTTATGGAAAAAATGTCAACATGGGTGCCATGCTAAACAACTCAATTATGCAATGTGCCATGTGAAATAAATGTCGAAAATAGATCATGTCATTATGAAGATATAATAAATGTTTCCTAATCTTAGTAGTAGTCTTTTGCATGGCATTTATCTATATCAAGAAATTCAACACAAAACATCTTGCAATTGTAAGTGGGTTAAATATTATTATTTTTGTTGGTGGCCAAAGTTTACATCACAAATTTAACATCTCATAGCTTCATAATGGAAATCATGCAAAATTTGTGTGTTTTACACATTGATATTGTGCATTGGAAACATGTTTGAGACACGGATTTATAAGAAGGTGCGAAATTCGTTTATTTATAGGTTCAAATTTTTATATGTCAACACATTCATCCATATGTCAAATGTGTTTTTAACACATGATATTTTTGTGTAAAATGTATGAAACTATAAATTAACAAGCTTTGCATGATTTTCATAATTAATTCATCGTATGAAAAAAATAGTGAAAAAACACAAGTTTAAGGGGGTGATAATGGCTCCTATAAGTATGTATGGACCCCATGATCATGGTGACAACAATGACCATGATCACAATTGTGACATTGATCAACACAAGCTTTAAAGGCAAGTTATTTTTTGGTTGTTGAAGTAAACAAGGTTTTTTGTGATCACAAAGTTTCATTTTCAATAGCAAGGACTAAACAATAACCAAACATTTTTTTTTTTTGGAAAAACACATGTGAAGTTAATGATGCCTCTCAAAAACCAAAAACAAATGTCAAGTTTAAAGTTTAAAACTTTACACATGAAAGCCTAGGGGCAGGGTAGGTTTAAGGTTGTTGTAGATGTGAAAAAGTGATGCCAAGGATGTCATGAGCTTGGGATGCAAAAAACAAGACATCACAAACACGTTGGCCTTGCCAATAGATAAGATGTTGTACATCTACCTATTGTGTCCACACTTTGAACACCAAAACAATCCATTCCAATCTAAACACTTTCACGAAAGAAATTGGTTCACCTAATGTGAAACTAGTTCTAATAAGGTAAAACTTCCAAAAGTTGGATATAATGCAATAGTGCCTATCCTTGTGGGGGTAGGGCCTAATAACAAAGAGTCAAGGTCTTAAAGTTTTGTTTTATAGAATGTTTAGGGTTAGGGTGTTAAGTATATTGAACAACCAAAACCCATGTGCATTATGAGGTTTTTTTTCCTTTTCTCCTTTCAAGCTTGTGAAACCTTTTGAATATCCTCTTCTTGACTTAAATCTAGACCTTCTTGACCTATTCTAGATATGATTGGAAATTCAATAAATGTATAAAAAATGAAAATAAATCTAATTGCAATGTGTGACCAAAAAAATAATGCTTGCAAATGAACATAAATATAATAATAATTTCTTTTCTGTTTATTTGTCCATCTATGCTATTCATACCTACCTCTTCTACTTCATGTTATGTATATTGAAATAATTTATAACCTCCCTCTTTCAAGCCTATGTACTTATCCCTTTTCCCTTATGCATCTACATGGACATGAAAGATTTAACATAAAATAATGATGAAATATTGGGAACCATATGGGAACACATACATGAAAAATTGAAAAAAAGGGGAGGGTTTTGCTTAGTTTGGAACCTTTTACTTTGAGCAAATGCATTGCATATAGTTAAATTCCATCTTATTACAATACTACAAAAACATGTCTTTTACGCCCATAACATTGTGACCAAGATGACAATGTGATTTGATAAGGTTAATTAATAGATATTGGGTAGATGCCAAATAGATGCATTGTGCATGACATATTGGTGGCATACATGGATAATATATTTTAGAAAATTTTAATGCACATTTTAGGGCATCTCCACCCCAAAACAGTAAACAATTCCTTTATTTTAAATAAAATATTGTTTAACATTGATCATTATCCCCACCCACAAATGTCATAAAAGACCTTTTAAACTCCAAAGACCATTTAGGTCTTCACATGTGGATGAGTAATAATCCATGTCCAAATCCATAGTAGAAAAAAACTTTTAAAGGGGTTAAAATGACCACTAAAAACGGACCATTAATATCAAAGAGTAGCAAGATTTGCACTATCCAGTTGTAAGATTTAATGAAAAGGGGTGTTTGTTGGTGTGGGGTGGAGATGTTCTTAGGAAGGATTCATGATTAATTTCAATAGTTTTTTCCCTTTGTTTTTGGGGCTACAATATTCTTTGGATGATCTCATCTTCTATACATAAAATTGAATCTTTAATTTTAATTGGATATAATTCAAATCATTTACAAACCAATGTTAGTCATGATAGTGGCTTGCTTTTTATGTGCTCCATCTTCATATACATTTTCTTCACATACCTTTTTTCCTCTCCTCAATTCATTGCTTGTGGATATGATATAATTTGAAGTTGAGTACCCCAAAAAAAAAGACATAATATAATATTATTGTGTGATCCAAATAAATGTAGCTTTTTAATGCGATTGAAATCTTAATAGATGAATTTAAAAAAATAAATTATTATGTGCTTGAAATTTGACTAAAAAAATATATATAAATAAATAAATAAATAATATGTGACTAAAATATTAATATGGATGTGGTTAATGGGACTGAAAAATTGATAAATGCAACCTTGGAAAAAATTGAAACTAAAAGTAGTTTTATTTCTAATTTATAACAAAAAAATTATTGAATGTAATTGAAGAAAATTTAATTGTGGAATTGAAAATTTAATGCATGTTATGGAAAAAAAAATGTGACGAAAAACTTAATATATGCAAAAAAAGAGGAATTATTTAGACATGTGATAGAAATTATTATTTAAAATGTACTTTTAATGCCTAGAAATAATATTATCATACCTATGTTTTCATGTGCTTGGTGTTAAAGAATTCTCAAAAGGCAAAGTTGAGAAAAAAGAAAGAAAAATCTAAATTGAGGTTTAGGATTTCCCAAGAATTGAATCCTACACAATGCACCTATAGAATGTTTAGCTTGGGTTACCACAACTTATAATTCAAATCTTAATGAGATAGTGTATATTTATACTTGACTTCTGAAATTTTAAAATTTTCGAAATGGGTTTTTTTTTCAAAAAATTAAATATTCTAGAAAAATCTAAAGGTTAGCAATGGGAGGTACTATCATGCAATAAAAATAGATAATAAATGCACTTTTGAACATTATTTAACCAAAACTTGATACATGTTATTATGAAATAAAATGAAAATTCCAAATAAATCTTATTCCAATGTGTGATGATAAATCAATATATGTGACTAACATGAAAGTGGAAAATAACTTGACTTCAAGTTTTAACAAAAAAAGAAAAAGGAAAAACCTGTGAGTCAAAATACAAAATGAAAACAAATCTAATTCTAATGTGCAATTGAGAAGCTAATGTACACATTATGATTAAAAAGTCAATACATGGAAGCAAACTGAAGTAAAAAAACCTAATTGTCAATACATGCAATCAATAAAATAATAGAATATATATTATGATTATCACATGTCATTAAAACTTTAACACATGATCAACAAAAATCTTGAATTTTGAAGAATTGCAATGTATAATCAATAAGTTACCACATGTGATTGAACTAAAATATTTTTAGAACATTTTTAAAAAAATTCAAAATTATTTTTAGTCACAATAATTTTCATCAAATATATTTTCATTAATTTGAAATTTTCTATTTTGTTTTTATGTTTTTAGGTTACTAAAGTTATTGTCATTTTGGTTGCTTGTTATAAAAAATCTTGTTTCATTTTGGATTTTTTTTTTGGATATATTCCCAATTACATATATTTTCATTTTGATCAGACTTAATATAACACATGTTCTAGAAATATAACAAAGAAAACCAAAAACATACAATGCTTGCAATAAAATGCATTATGTGCAACCCAAAATATATATTACATGGGATGAAAATTAAAATACATTGTGTAGCCAATTTTTATTTTTATTTTTGGTATTTAGTATAATTGCATGTATTATTTTTTAGATACAAACTAAAATCAAATGTGTTTTCAATTTCCATTTTTGATTGTTTGTTTAGTATTCAATTGCATGTCAATCATAATATATATTTGAATTCCTAGTTCCATGCATTTATTTATTTTTAATCACATTTAAAAGTTCAATTTTGTTTTGTTTTCTCATTTGTCACTTGTATTAAGTTTTTGCATCTAATGTGGATTAAATAATTTCATCAATCTTACATAAAATTTTTTGGCACACAATAAGATTTGATGTATTTTCATGTTTACTATTTTAGTGTAATGTTGCATGTATTAAATTTTGGGTCACATCGTGAAGTTATTTTAAGAAATTATTTTCATTTTGATTTATCAAAGTTTTGGTTGCACATGAATTAAAAATAATTTTTATTTCATTTTTAATGTTTTTAACCTTGATCACATTGGGCGGTTGCAAGGTAAGGTGGATCAATTCCAATAGAATATAAATAGTCCATTTGGTAGTGTTATAATTGCAATTTAATATTGTGATATCATGGTTTAAGTGGGGGATTAAAAGTGATTAATGAGATAATAAAGATATGTGAATAGAAGCGTAATTAAACAACTCTTTAACATGCATGTCAAGAGGAAAAAAAAATTCCATCAAATGATGAATACAATATGAACTTTTGAAAATAAAGTCCATTTTAAGACATTTAAACCATATCTTTATTTGGGTTGAGGTTCTTTTAACAAATGTTTTTCATCTATATTACTTTTGTTTATATCATATATTGAATCTTTATAAGACAACCCAAAAACATTCATAAAGAAAAATGTATTTGCATAAAGCCATAGACAAAAGTCCAATAATCTATTTTTGGAGAATATATGTTATAATTTTTTATGCATATGTCTTCTTATTCAAGTTGAAAATTTTAATTCAATAACAAATTTGGCATAATGATGATTTTATGGCATGTTAATGCATGACATTTTGTAAAAACTTGTAGTTTGACACAAAAGTGGTCCACCTTATCTTGCACCCACCCCATTATTCAATTTTTGATTACACACAAAATTATATTTATTTCATTTTTAACATTTCAATCACATATTGCATTGTTTTTTAGTTACATTTTAAAAAAAATTTCATTCTATATCCATTTAAACATATTAGATTTGAAAATGCACATTACAATTACATCTATTTTCATTGTACTTGTTTTTTTTGGTCTAGTTGTAGGTATTGAATTTTATTTTGTGTACACATTAAATTAAAATTTTCTTTTCTATTTTTCAATCATTTATGTATTAAAGTTAAACTTGTGTTTATTTATATTTTGTTCATTCAATCATAGTTATTTTTTGGGTCATTCACATGTTAGACTAATATATTTTCAATTTTTAAAAATCACATGCATGAGGTTTTCATACATTATATATATAAATAAATTATTTTTTTCAGTAATTTTTATAGTAAGTATTTTAGTTTTAATGTAATGTATAAACTCAATTTGATTTTTATATTATAGTCACATTATGCATATTTTTAAAAATGCCATCTAATTGTTATGGTAATTATTTCATTTGTATATAATTTTAATTAATGGGTGAAAACATGATAAAAGGAGTTAGGGTCGCAAAGGTAAAAATCTTTTTCCAGAGACTACATATGACATGTGTAATTTTTGTATTGATTTATAAATTTAAATTTTGTATTTCAGATGCCTAATTCAACATTGCATGTTAAATATAAATACATTTTGACTACAAATTGATTTTATAACATGTATATTATGTAGTCATGCCTATTATCAAATAAATATGAACAACTTTTGTTACAATCACATTTTCAAAATCCATAATTTTCAAAGTCAATTTAGCACTTTTGAACCAAATGTGTTCAAAAGGGTTATAAAAAGACAATTAAAAAAGAATGGTGCACATTTGGTTGAAAAAAATAAAGACTATTGATTCTTAAGGTCTGAATGCTTTGAACATGAAAAAACATTAAATTTTTTTGTTAAGCTTTGAGAATGAAAATTTTGCAATTAATGGAAAATATTTCAAAAACAATTATGACAATTCAAACTATTATGTTCCCTTTGTGATTTTTCAAACATACAAAAATGTTGTTTGAAAGAGTGTCCACTCATTTGGGTGGCCCTTGTGATTGTGTTTTTACCTTAATAGTAAATATAAGTAAATAGTAAATGATTTCAATAGTCATAACTATATTTTAAAAATAAAAGGAATGAAAAAGAAAGCATTAAATAATGTAATTGATTTCAATTTTTTTAATGGATAAATAATGCTTACATCTATGCTTAAGAATGTCCATTGGATGCATTTGATTAGGTTATAAACCCTACAAGGATTTTTGAAGTTAAAAAAATCATTTTTGGATTAAAGGAAAAGTAGTATCATTTTGGAGCCATTTAGTTGATTGTTTGTATCCATTGGACTTGGAATTTCTAGTCACAATTCAAGTCACATGTGTAGGAGATTATTGTGCAAGAAAAATAAAAAAATCAATTGTCCATAAAAGCTTATTAAAACATTTTTTATGTTTTTGGTTTTGAACCAAAGTATTGATGTAGAACAATGTACACATGTGAAAAATCACCAAGTCATCATATGCATTATCTAATTTAAAACTATTCATTCATTTTTTCTCACTTAAATTTGTCCCATGTAAATATTTGGTGAATAAATAAAAATTATAATAAAATCATTATTCTTTGAAAGTGATACCCTAATCTTGAATGAGCTCAAATACTAAATTATTGAAGCTCAAGGTTAAACTTTGCTCAAAATTCTGGTGACTATGTCACCATCTCAGAGAAAACTTAGCCCTTCTGCTTGAAAAGAAGGTACCTTGTCTCCTATCCATGTCAAACTTCCAATCCTCTCACAACGATGCACAACAATTGGTGTAGACACTAAAGGAAGGACAAGATTACATGGCACATGGCACAAGTAGATCATCATCTACAATCTGCAACAAGGTTCTAACCTTGTGTTATTTAAGGTCTACTTGCACTAATATGTTCAGTTGCATCTGATTGTGAGAGAAAAAAGTCATGATGGCCCAACCTGAAACCACTGCTATTTGTTTGGATCTGTAGTCTTGACCAGCGTGTTCACATCACAGAATAACACACAATGACAGCTCGCATGCGGTTCCTCCTCTTTTCACTCTCTTTTATGTCCAGTAGCCAAGAATCTCACCCACAACATGTTTCCTCACAAACGTCTTGGGACACAATAGTGACTATAACAACCTTCCTTATGTTTGTTTTAGAAGGAAAAAGGTGACAATTCTTTCTGTGTTCTTTGTTGGGTCCCTTAGACTTTTATTGATGACTTTTCCTTGTATTCCACCCCCTAGGAGTGGAGAGATGTGCCTTGACACGTTTTCCCCCAGAAATTCAAAACTGTGTTCATGGATGTCGATATAATGCCCACTTTCTGCAGGGGTGCAGGCAACTACTGTTTGTAGGTCACCTCTTTAGGGCACAGTAAAAAAAGAGTTTTGGAGGTAAGAACTCTATACATTTGCTGGTAAGCCCTACGTCCATGTATTAGAAATTCTTAATTTGAAAGTCCCTATGTTTCAATGTTGAAGCATACATATATATTGAAGCTTTTCACAACCTTTCATACTAGAGTAAAAAAAGCAAATGTTTTTCTTTCTAAAGACCAATCTATTAAATACTTTGTTTTGATTTGTTGCTAGACACATGACAGATAGTTGTAACAAAAGGAAAGTATAAAAATTGACTACAAAGTTTTGAGAATTTGAAGTCAGCTGAAAGTAAACACAATTATCTGGACATTGTCTGGACAAATGCATTTTCATGCTCGTAATGAAAATAGTCTAACCATTGCTACACTAATGAACAAAATCAAATGTCTTCATGACAATATTCAAATCATGCAAAATCTCATCTACTATTTGTATGATTCTGCAAAACACCAAATTTTAGGGTTCATGGTTTTGTTTAGAAATCTTGTTACTACCCAAACTCCAAACTCATCATTGTCATGCAACAATCTTAGAAATTACTCTCATTGTCCAATGTAAACGCATCCTTAAATTCTTCAAGGAATCGCATGCCAAAAGAAGAAGGCATCTTTAAACATGACCGCGATAATAATGCTTACAAACTTGGAATGCTCCCACAAGCACCCATGAGACTGAAACTTTTCATGATTGCAATGGTGACAACTAGAAAAAATCACCACGTCTGAAATGATTACTTTCTTTGCTATAATAATAAAATTCAACAATAAGAAATTGAAAGGTACCTATATAGAATGTACAAGAAAAAAACAAGTAAATTGTTATCAAGTAGGAGATACCGTACTTACTTGGGAACTGTCAACACTAGGCCATTGGTGCACATAAGTCCAACTAATACTGTGGGAACCATCTAGCCTGGATTAACCTGAATGCATCATAGAAATGGTATAAATATGATTCCAACTCCAAGGATTTGGGACAGTTAGTTGCAACTGAATTTATGGTGTTGTGAAAGCAGATGCATATGTGAACAATCTTGACAATGAATATGTACATGCTACCACTTACAGAAGTGTCAACTCCCTTGCCTTTCAAGGCTTGAAATCTGCTATTTGCATGCATGTAGCCAAAGTCAATACCACATATGTTTCCCTTGTCAACTAACAAAGGGAAAGATTAAATGTCACTGAATGTTTTCAAAATGGGAATGCAATACGATCACATTTTATATACACATCTACAGTCATATACTAATCCTTGTCCCAAAAAATATTGCATTCTTGATGACAAATTGATGTCAAGAAAAATACTTTGTGTTGGAGCCTGGTTCATTTAAGGATCAGAATCACCAAAGAAATGAATTGGAGATAGAGCTAAGTGTACAACAACACTTGGCCGCTTCTAATTAGATTGAGGCTTAACCAGTTTGCCTCAAACAAACTGCCCATCTCCTCATATTTGGTGGAGATGGATTGATGCATTATTAGGTGGAGACGGAGAGATTGATGTTCCAGAAACTGATCATACCATAATGGGGATAACCATTAGCAGCAAGGACATGGTAAAATGAGTTGAGGGGATTACTTATCAGGAAGCCATCAAGGGGTTTGTCTCCCTGAATTCATCATCTAGCTCTAGTGTTACCATTCCTAATGATACCACCCAAGCATGGGTTTGTTTTTTTTCAATGCGACCAGTCATTCTTAAAATGTAAAGACTTAAAATGTATATTAAAAAAAGCAAGTTACCAAGTTTAGTTAGCTCGAACATTACGCCTGAATAAGAATTCAATTGTGAACAAGTTGGCGGCGATGATGTTTGAAGCAACCTTGTATTATTGCTGCTGATCTCTTCTTCATTCCTTTCACCCTTAAATGTTTTCCAAAATTAGGGCGGACACGGTTCCAAATTCCCGCAATACATTCTTTGCAAAAATTCCGCACTACATTCTCCGCCATTCTCTCTGGTTGACTGTATGTTTAAGACGCTTATAAAAGCCATGGCCACCGTCATTAACTATTTTGGCGTCAAGAAGCAGAGGACATGCGTTCATGATAACTAACTCAATCTAGTAGTCATTCAAGCAAATCAGATCTAGGATTACGCGCCTCATTAAATCGCCAATCTAATATTATCTTCTATTTTCAACTCCAGACTCCAGAATAAAGACTAGGAATTCTACTCTTCAAAGGGCCACAGTGACCAAATAGCCGGTGCCCAGAAGTGCACTATGATGGATGGATGCTGGATAGACAGGGTCACTATTTCACCTGGTTCCAGTTCCCTAACTAGCCATGGTGGTTACTTCAGTGTCTCTTTGTCCTACCCTACATGCTAACAACCCACTAGCCCTTACCCATGGACTAGGTTATGGGAGTGAGGTCCTGGGTTGCCACATATAACCGAGTCACAGGAGTGGTGAGATTATGTGTAGTAACCATTATCATCAAGTCAAGTTTTTTATTTATAAAAATAGTTTTATTCATAGTGCCTGTCTACCTTTGCTTTGAGAACCATGTAAAAAGAGAGAGAGTGCTGCTTTACATAGAAGGGAAAGGGCCTAGATTAGTGGACTGATGTTGCTCACTTGAGTAGTGCAGAAAAGACTGGTCAAAAAAGGGAGGGAAAAAAATTTGATTTCTTTTTGGCCAGTCTACACTATATCTTTTGAAGATGAAGCCAGAATGCACGATTTCTAGGAAAGAAAGGAAGGTAAGTCTAACTAGTTTTTTTGTTTTCAAATGGTGTAAGAAGAAGAAACGTAAAAACTCAACAGCTTTTGTTTGCATTTTGCTTTCTTTATTCTAGATGGTTTATTTTAATTTGAATGCACCCAAGCAAAGTAAGGTGACCATAACAAAGCCATTGAGCAAAAAATAAGCACTTTGTCAAAAAGGCTCTAGGAGCTGCTCTGCGATACCGGCAAAAGGCTCTAGTCACTGCGCTGAGATGCCTACTATGACTATGCTGGACATAACTGGTTTTTGAAAGTCTTCTTGTGTGATTATTTTTGCCTTGTGACCAGATGTAGTAGATGGGAGTTATGGTGCTCAGCCAATCACACGTGAGCCAAAATAGTCCAGACAAGTTATGAATTCTAACCAGTGTGCAGTCACCCAAAAACTGGTTATTATAACCATTTACATGCATCTACAGACCTAGTAACCTACTTATGATGCATTCACACTTGATGTTAAGACAGTGTTAAATGAAAATCTAGGTGGCAACCTGGGTGGCACCCAGTGTTAAATGGGCGATAACTTAATGTTAAGTGAATGTTAACATAAAACATTCATGGTAAGTAGGTGTAAATCCTAAATGACTAGCGTGGTGTTTAGGGGACTCAACAATAGAGTCCCTAACACCAAGTGTGAATGCACCTTTACTTACCTACCATTAATAGTGGCTTACTTACCTACAATAATGGTAAGTAAGTAAATAGTTTGGGAGAATCAGAACCATGCCTTGGCTGAATCACCTAATAACCTATGTGATATATGCGTTTAAACTGCTCTTTCTTTATTCACATGAAGGGGGTTTTTATTGTAATGTTTTAAAACTTGGAGTGAGCCTCATCATCTGATCACATTATGTTACTCTAAGCAGCCAATCCGGAAGATTTTCATCCAAATTAATGTCCAACCCTATTCCTTGATGAAGATTGTTCAATGTTTTGTCTCATTTGAATAGGTGTCGTTCACTGATATGATATGTTTTTCAGGTTCATTCTCATCAAGGAGGCAATGAAATTCCCTGAGAAGACTACATTGATGATGCAATTACTTACACCTGGGTCAGTTGTTGGAACGCCCAGATGGCATACCTACTCATTCTACATGGGTGTACCGTAATGGCAAACACAGGACGAAAGATGTGAAATTTCTAGTTTTGCCAACATTACTAAAATAGTAGTATATTTAGCTGGCGAAGAACAACGGGACTGTTGAGGGCATCAAATTTCAGGCTGGGTTCAACAACTATGAATGCTTTTGTGTGAGATATCGATTGATGAAACCCTGCCAATAATAAATAAATCAAAGCTCCAAAAAAAGGGTGAGTACAAAGAACAAAATGGAAGGACCCATTGTAACCTAAAAGAAAGTGGAAGAGAAAACAACAAACCTGACCACATATATGGGCCTAAGCAGAATTTGATTTTCTGGTATCCTACAGCAAATAACATCTCCTGACCCTTTCTCTCGCTCTATGTCACAGAAGAGGAGCTTGCATTCACTGATCTTCAACATAACCAGCTTATGCATACACAAATTGGAGACCTCTTACAGAATCCAAAACTTACACCTTACATTCACTTGAATGGTCAGAAACTATTAGCTACCTAACTCCAATGCATATCATCAAAAATCAATAATCTATTGAAGTATGGCCTTGAGGTCAGAACTCTCAAGGTACACTTGATCCATTGAGCCGCTAACCCATTCCCCACTGAATGCAACAATGCAGCATGCTTCCATTCTTCTTGTCTGAAAACCTAAGACCTGGAGACTCTTGAATCTAAATGCATTTTGAATCACCTGATTTTAAACAGTAGATACCAGGCTCGCCTAAAGCCACTCAATGGGACAGACTCTTATGCAAGAATGAACGGCAAATTTCTTCTTTCAAGTCCTTTCTTCACTCTTACTTTGTATACTCATTCTATCCACCTTAAGGATACCCCTTGAGGTTTCTAGTACTCACTTAGACAACTGCTTACAACACAAATGCAAGGCATTGTAACACAAACTCCCCATTCCAAGATGCTCATTTTCTTCAATATGCCCCCCTAGTTCTATAGCTCAGACCCCTCAATTCTTCATCATTCTTCGGCATCAACCCTTCATATCTATTCTTACAATGACATTCACAACTACTCAGCTAAGTTACTGGCGCAGCAGAGAATTTCAACAACCAGCCAAGTAGTTAGCAAACAACAACCACCAACCCAAACACCTATCGGCCCCTTTCTTTCTTCCTCATACTCCTTTTTATGTTTGCTTCTGCCATCCCTTCCGCCAAACCATCTTCAATGTAGCTCCCTCCTCCACCATCCATCGCGCCACGTGATTCCTGTCCTCCATAACACACAAACAAACATAATAGCCTACCCACGCATTCCTTGTAGCAGTGATGGAGAAATTCCTGTTGCAAAAAAAGGTGACAGCTAATGAAAACAATAAAACAAAACTAAACCTTAAAGACATGTTGTGTTCACACTAGTGTGGTGACCTGTTGTTTGGTCACACCATGTCCAAGAAGACAAAAGAACCATTTAAGAAAGCAAACCACAAAGAGAACATCAAGTTTCCAAACCCCCCTTTGTTGTGAGAAGCATATCAAATAAGGAAAGGTGAGTACCTCCTGAAAGGATCGAATTGTTTTGCGTCATTAATTTTCAAATTGATTTTAATTTATTCAAAGAAAAATTCACATAGTTTACATACAATATTTGTCCATGATATATGTTTTTTTGGAGAGGATTCTTTAACAAATGGCCTTTCTTGCTAAAACAAAAAAATGTTTTTATCAAAGTGTGATGATGTTTGTCCAATGAAAATGCACTTGCAACTCTAGCCACAAAATTTCCATGTTTAGTCAAAAAACTCATTTACAACGATTCTCATTTCTTTCAACCTTAACAAGTAAAATACATTGGTTGGCACACTTGTTGAACTTGTTGAAAGCTTAAAACCACATGATCTTATAATGATAAGAGAGGGCACAATAGAAGAGGGGGGAGGCGGATGCTTGCCTAGTCCACTCCATAGTACATTGGCAAGTTAGACACAAATTATGTATAGGGGAAGTCTTTTCCACAAGGGGCTTCCAAGATTGAGGTCCTTGAAACGAGTGTGGGAGCTTGAAATGAAGGGATTGAAGTATTGGAAGACTTTAAGGAAAAAGACTTCACTAGTGTAAAAACCCTAGATGATTTTTTAAAAACTAACAGTTGTGATTCATTGATGCAGTTTGTGGATTCATCTTTATTTGCATGTCCATTTCCATTTTTCCTAATATACTTTTTCATTGTCCTCATCTTTCTTGTTTTTCCATTGCACAATATATTTAAGCTTGCTATGTTTTTTTAATTTCTTTAACTATGAGCGATAATATGAAAATTGATGATGTTACAAAGCTTGTACAGTTCAATGAAGAGCTTCTTAACTACTTTTCATTTGAAGATGAAGATAATCATGGTCTGACGTTTGTTGATACTATTGAATTTGAATGTGTAAAAACATTTTGAGATTTGGAACCAGCCAAATTTGATCATGTTGAGCAAGGTAAGCATGTGGAAGTTTGGGTAGCAAAAACATTTGATGAGTTTCAAAAGTTTAAAAAAATTTCTTTTATTAAGAGCATTGGAGAATTATAAAAAGAGAGCAATATGAGGCCTTTTGTAAACATGCTCATTATGTTCATGTTGCGAATAATTAAAAGAAACAATGGCTTATATCCACCAACCATGATTCAATCACTTGTTCGTGCTTTTGATTGTCTAATCCAAGCTCATAAAGAACAACACGTTTTAGAAACAAGTTGTGCACCACTAAAACCTTTCAATATCCTTATTGATAAGTAATATTACAAGGTTAAGCTTGTTTCTAATGAAGTAATTTTGATATCTAGCAAGGTTGGCTTGGGGAGATCTATTAAAAAGAATGATGTTTTAATTCATGCACAAGAGCTTGCCATTTTGCAATTTGAATATTGCACTTTGAATACACCTCAAGGTTTCAACAACAATTTCATGTACTTGTGTAGTAGATCCTTCTTTATCAAAACCAAGTAAGAAATGAGAAATGTAGATGATTCTAATTTCTCTTTGCATGATGATCCTCATGGGCATTTCCTTATGTAATTTTTATATTCATGTTTGTATTTGTGTTTGATTTATTATGATTACAACTTTGTTGTCCTTTTGATTTGTAGGTACACCATCTCCGAACAAGAATTGGAAGATGGATGTTAATAGGAGGGGTAGATTTCCAACAAAAACTTGTCGATTGCCCAAATCTTATTGTTGTTGAATGTTACAAGCACATAATGCATCATCGACCAAACTAGTTAGACACAGAGCCAAGACTTCATCTTTTTTTCTTAACTCTTAGGGATCAAGGCTTTTGATCAAGTTTGGTACCTCAAGACACCTATGGGTAAGAATGCTCTTGCACTTACACCAAATGCATTATAGTTGATATTGACGATCTTAAAGGAAATGGATTACAAATAAAACAAAATGTGGTGTCAACATAATGAGAATGGAGCAAGTTATAATACTTATTGAACAAAGGATGGAGCGCATTGGACACAAAGATGCTAAATTTTACTGTAAATATAACCAATATGACAAGTCTATCGTTGATAAAGTGATCCAACGTATTATCATCAGTGAATGCATCAATGGATGACCTTTTACATATTAGAAAGCTTATGATGAGGAAATGGTCAAGCATCATGTTATTTTGGTGAATATTTTTTCAACATGTTTTGTTTTTCAATTGTTGTTTTGTTAAAAATGAGTTTTTGTTGAGTTTTCCTTAATTTTAATCATTGTTTGGTGCTTTTCATGTCTAGCAACATTTCGATATTGAAAAAGTATAGCATTAAAAAGGCGGATCAATTGCAAAAGTTGCTAAATCACCTATAAAACTGAATGACAAGAAAGTTTTTGCTAAAGACAAGGAAATTATACCTATGGAAATTCAAGATAAGTTTGTTGTATCTACTAATCCTAATGAAAGTTTTTGGGAAAGTTGATTTGTGCAAAACTATATAACTAACATGATCAACAAGTACCATGAAGATATCGAACAAAAGAAAATTGCACAATGTAATGTTGCATTTAGTAGTAGTAATCGTATCAAAGATCAAATCTCTCATTGTCACAACATTAATTTACTTGTCGTTGACCCAAAGATGGTTGCTGCATTGATGAGAAACATCAAAGTTCATGATTTTCTTAAAAAGCTATAACTTGGCAATTTATATATGAGTTATGTAGATGAACAATATAAATGCATTTGATGTGGATCTAACTTGTAGTTGATGTTAATTTTTAGTGCATTGTTGTGTTTCCACACAATAAGACTACCAACATTGTATACATGTGAGTTAACAAAATTGTGTTTGTTCTATTACAAATAAAAAATGCTAAAAAAGATGTATTACCATTTTAATCAATGAAACTTGGTGGGGTGTTATGTGTGAAATCCTACACACACAAGGTGTTACACATGGAATCCGGCTCATGTGGGATCTTCCATGGAAGCCTCACTTGTTTGTCAATCTTGCATATAATTTGCCCTACAACAACAAAGAAAAAATCATTCAAAGTTTTCATATTATTTTCAAAAATGTTGAATTTTTAAAATTAATTTTTAATGGAAAATATATCTTCAAGAATATTCTATTTGTCAAAATAAAAATTCAAAATTACTATTTATTGACAAACATGTGTCAAAATTGCCAAGGTACTATTGTATTTGAGATCTCCAAATGGATATGTTGACTACTATTTATGACTTTGGGTTCCAACTAAAATCACATGATTCATGACAAGTGATTCATGTGTTAATTTTTTCCTTTCCTTTTCTTGATGGGCAATTCTACACGATGACCTTTTGTTTATGTATTTCTTTTTTCTTTAGTGAACTTTTGTTTGATATTCATGAGACTTGTCAACATGATTTCATCTTTAACTTTGGGTCCCAGGTGAGATCATGAACTTACAAATGAAATCACTTGTGCAAGTGATTCATATGATTGAACCATCATTTTTGTGAGGATGGGCACATTATAGTTTGTTATCAACATGTTGCATATGATCAATTATGACCTAACACAACCTCAAAAGCACTAAATGGTGCATGATGTCCTTTCGAAGATTTAAGTGCAACCTTTGTGAATAATGAATGGTGGGGACAAAAGTACAAATATGTCTCCATCGCCATGGCCCAATGGAATTGCAAAGCCATCAAAATTCAAAATCTTGTTGTCGATTCGAAAAACAACTTGTTGTGTTAAATGACATGTCAACACAAGATTGATTGTGTAAAATGTGTTGTAACTTGTGTATATGAAATGTACAATCAATAACCTATTTCATAGGTTAAAATATTCAATATATAAGAAAAATGCAATGAATGTCTTCTTAAAGGGGGTGCTTTGACACAATTAAGTATGAAGTATGAACCACAATTACAAAGCCTTATATTGTGTTAGTTTGTGGACCCAAGATCTAATTATCCATGTTTAAATATGCCAAAGACAATATGTGTGGTAAGCTATGACAAATTCATGTTCACCCAATAAAATAGCCTCTAGATCAAGAAAAATGCTAAGTGAGCTCAAATTTACAAGTGGTTCTTCACACACTTGGGGTTTATGAATTGCCCCAATGGACCCTAGGTCTAATTATCCATGCATATGTAGTTGTCATGGAACTTTTGCAAGGTTCAAACAGACTAGTACAACACATGTGAAAAGCTTAGGCCAATAACTTGGGTGTCATGTCAAAACCCAAAGCTCTATTGATGTTAAAAAAGCTTGGGATGGGTCAACTGCTTGGGCTCAAGTCTAAGAGGCCTAGCCTATGGTTTATCACATTTATTTACCATGTAGGTTTTGTGAAGAAATGTTTAAAAGAAAAGAACAATTTTCCCAAATATTTTTGTGTCTGCAATTGTTGCGGAGGCAAGTCCTCATGGACTTGGGCTTTGCACATGGGGCATGGGCTTTTTACATTGAACCTGAGCTTTTGACATGGGGATTGGGCTTTCAAGACTTTGAGCCTGGGGTTTTCACATCAAGCACAGGCTTTTGAAGGGCTCTGTACCAGTATGTTTGCGCTTCACAAAGTTTCATTGACTCAAGGTTACATATGCATGGACAATCAAACCCAAGGTCCATTGGCCAATTGATAAACCTGTGAAGAATCATATGTAAATACAAGTAAATTTAATCTCACCAAACATTTTCCTCAGTCTAGAAGTAGCTTTCTTTGGGTACTAGATTTTCATTGGAGGGAGCCACAACTTACCACAAGCTTGCATGACCTTTTTGCTATTCCATAGGTACCTTATGTTTCAAAGCCAACCAATATTTCCCAAGAGTTTTTATTTATGGTTCAATGTCATATTTTCAAGAGACTTTAAGGTACAATGGTACCTTGCCGACAACAAAGACAATATATCAAAAGGAGTCACCTATATTTTTACAAAAAGGATGTTAGTTCAAAATAAGATTTTTTTTTATTAATGTGGAGTTCAATTTTATGAATAAAAATAATTGTAGTGCTTTTGAAAATATAGTTAAAGATGTTAATTTCATTTATAATGAAGTTTAGAATATGTATCAATTGAGAAAACTACCATATCTATAAATAATAATGCATATAGTAACATTGAAACATATGTTGGTGGCATGATTTGCAATTTTAGGATAATGATATAGTTCATTGATGTTTTGAATCAAAATAATTTTTTTTCAGTTTTGGCTTCATGACAAGAGAGGTTTGGTTTTTTTTCACTTCCTCTATGTACACTCATACTTGATGCCCCTACCAATAGCCTAGGCCAAAACCGGCAAAGAACAAAGGTAGGCAAAGAACTCAATTTTTTTTCCTTGGATGACGGGGGTTATTGTTTGTTTTTGGGATGGGAACTAGTCAGTTTGGCCATTTTTTGCAACATATATAAAGAGTCCAACGGGAGAGACTACAATGTATTTATTTTGGGACTATCCAAAAACTTCATTAAATTAAATTGTGATGAGCTAATCAAAGATGCCAATCACAAAACAAAGAAGATTGAACATTGGGGATTTCCATGACTAATTAATATGAGACTACAATATACTAATGTAGCAATAAGTATATAGTCAAGTTTCATCATATTCTTAATGTGCATTGTGTTTGTAAATCTGTCATTGCACATTGTACAAGTGTATTGATCATTTGTATGTGTGCGGAAGTCATTCGATAAATACTAATCCATAAGAATCATGTGCAAATTACACACATTTTCACCCATATATCATGTAAATGAATGCAATTTGGTAAACATATAATAATTTACAAACCTGATAATGGTACAAAGAAAATTCAGTTTTTGTTGAGTTTAACATATACAAAAAGTTGTTTGCTTTCATTTATATATATATAATATAGATATGGACAGATTAATCTTTATATAATTACTTTGGAGATAAAGATTGCATAAAAAACTAGGCCCAATCTTCTCTCAACCAAGTATTTCTCAATACTATCATGGATGATTTATATAATTTACAAAAATTTGTATATGAAGGAAGGTAATTTGTTTGCTTGTCTTGTTGAGATCAACCACAACACCTCTTGTTGCACTGTTGGTACTGTTGGAAACCCTTCATGATGAAGGGTGCACTGAGTTTGTTGCCTCTGCCTTGTAAGGCAGGGATATTGTGTTGAGAATTGTTACAAAATATAGTAGCTTCAAGGGATTTTGCCCCCTGTCAATCAGGTGAGATGATTCATCCTAATTTGGTTGTAATAACCAAAAAACTCACATCCATTTTTTGACATTTTGTTTTCTCTGCCACCTCCTCAAATCTGCACCCAGCGCAACTGACTTTGTTATCAAATTCATAATCACAAAGCTAAATATGAAAATACTTTCTCCAAAAATGATTATGGCACCCATCATAGGCAAAAAATTATGTAATTCTTTCAAAATGTGACAATGTGATTGAAAACATTCAAATACACATGCCGTGATGAGTCTTTTTTTTTTTGGTTTGAAATTGTCCACAACTGTAAAAAATAAATATGAGAAGAGATATTTGGTCACTGTTTTTTTGAGGAAAAATTCATTAGATTTGCAAAAAATTAAAAATCATGTTATGACATTTCCTTGTTGACTTTGGTTTGGTAACAAAGTTTTCAATGTTTAAATAGGTTCCCAGAACATGTCATCATTTAATGTGAGATACCTTTTGGGTTCCTCATAATGAATATGATATTAATAAATGCAAAAATTAATTGTGAATTTTTTTCTTTTACAACAACATGACATACATTAAAATAAAATAAAATATTTTTTTCCCCTAACTATGACCAATTTATCATAAATATCAATTGTTGATATTAAATTAATGGCAGGGCCATTGTGTATAACACACCTTGTTTCATAATGTTTCAACCTACAATGGAGAAATTATTGAATATTGAACAATGTCTTCACCAAAAAAATATTTAAATCAAAAATGAAAAATTATAAGGAAATGTGGGCAAACTCTTGGTGTTGTTTGAAAGCCCTTAGTGAAGGTGATTTGAACTTTTTAAAACTTCAGGTGTTGGAGATATTGAATTTTGATTAATTTTTGTCATGGAAAATCAATTAAATTACAAAAAATGGCTTTGGAAGGAAAAATTAGTTGGGTAACCAGTTCATACTGGAGTCAACAACACATGCCACAAGAGTATCATTACAAAAAAAAGGCAGGGCCTTTGGGTGGGGGAGGGGGGCCAAGGAAGGTTGGGCCAACCAGCAACTACACTGGTACCATCCAGTAAAAATATCCAAAAAAAATAGTTGCTTCTAAACTTTATAAATATCCCATACCTGAATCACAAAATCAGGGTCTCAAACTTGTAAATCATATGCAAATGTGGTTTGGGTATTTGAAGGGCACCTTATCAAGCAGAATTCCTCCTAGGCAAAGGGTGTGGAATTTTGAAATGCAAAATGCTCACCAGAGGATGCCTGCTCGAATGAGAATTTTACTTTTGGAGATTTTTCACAAAGCAAGCACGTTGCACTAGTGTTCCCAAAAGAAGCAAGGGCCCCCGGGGCACTTATTTCTAGAACACTGCACTTCTTGGCCGTTCCACACTCAATTTAACGCACCCATGGTTTAATATAGCCTCTAAGAGGCCTCACTCAAGACTTGGTGAAGTTAGCAGTGCAGGTGCTGTATGTGCTTGGGCCCATAAAAGGGGCAGAAAGTACCTTTAAGGCTGATGGCACACATATCTTTGGAGCAGTGTTTTTGTTAGGAACTTTTGCTTTTAGCCAAAGTGGCAATCATCCATAGCTGTGGAAAAAGTGGCCATCATCCCTAGGAAGATTTAGCCAAATCTGGCTATAAACCATAAATGAAGCACAAAACTGTAATCATCCTTCTATACTTTTAGCTACACACTGAAACCAAAAATATAATAATAGGATATTTTGACTAATTTTTCCCTCAATCCTGGCGATTGAAAATCTCCAAAATTATTTCACTTTTGCATTTCGAATTTCCCTTTTTGGCTAAAATATACCAATAAAAAAAAGGTTGAGCTTAGGAGAGAGCTCGCTCTTGGTCTTAATCATTGTTTTAAATACCCCCTTCAGTTTCGCTGTATTCCATGTATCTGCCAACGTAGTAGTCGAGCCCATCACAAGATCCCAGCTCGCTCTGCACTCTTCAATCTCTCTCCGTTCCTCCCCGCGCCTCCGGCGGCCTAGTGAGTGTTGCCCACAAAGCAAACACGCTGCACGAAACTGATCCTGAAAGAAGGATGCATGTCTCATGGTGGAACTTAAGAGGGTTTTATCTTGTTGTCTCTCATCATCAAATCTAGCTTAAAGCTACTGGGTCAAGGGCTCTGCACTCAGATGCATGTATCAGAGTGTCATCCTCCAACTTATGAAGGCGAGTGCGTAGTTTTTTAAACTGCACAAACCCCTGTGTATATTGTAGAGATGTTTACTCATGCTAACGAATTGGGAAATTTCCATTTGATTCACATCGATGACAAGATTGTGACAATGGACTAGGTAGGCTCCTCGTTAGCTCCGCCACTTCCTGAGTTTGCAAGCTTGCTTTCCTGAGAAGTATAGTTTTTGGGTCAGCCATGCTTGCTCCTGGAGTGTGGTGGTATTGATTGTGTATGTGTAACTCCTCACGTAGCATGACTGTTGCCCCCGGGAGACAAGCTCGTACCATGTGCCATCAGTTGGGCTGCACATGAAGATGTCGGATCACATTATGTGCTGCAGTGTGGCACTGTGCAAAGTGGGCCTCTTCTGCACAGCGGCCCAACATGTTCTTTGGAACTGAGGGCTGGGCAACTAGTAGACTCTCCTAATGTTTTCCTGGATTTCTAGTGTAAATGATGTGATTCACTAAAATGGAAGTTTAAGTTTCCTGCAGGAACCATGGTTTTATTGTTCTGGATGTTGAAGGACATGGAGCGTGGACCGCCGGTGGATTGTCGCGTCTGCTCATTTTGCCGTCCATGATTCTGGAGACATCGAGGGGCGTTTGACAAGTTGCAGGTCTGTGCAGTGGCCGTTCGTCTCCTTGCACCCAAGGTAGGAGCGATCAGAAGAGAGAGAGAGACAGAGAGAGAGTGAGAGAGAGAAGAGTTTTGCTGGGCTTCCACCATCTGTCGTGGAGTCCCACATCATGAGGACCAAGTTCCAGAACTGTAGCCGTCTAGATACCGGCGAACTTGTCGACACTAAAGGTAAGCAGATTTGCTTGCAGGAAGGGTTGTGTTGGGAGCACTTGGCGAGTGAGCGAAGTCGGGTCAAGTTCGACCACAGAATTCACCACTGAAAGTATCTGATTCTACGGCGATGCAGGGACTCGAAGAGAGAGAGCACAGCCCGAGATACCGCAGGCCGCCGACATGGAGTGCATGCTCGTGTGCATGCCGGCGTGCTCTCGGGATGTGCTCTCTCTCTTCTAGTCCCGACTTCGCTGTGTACTGGACGGCTCTTGTGACTAGGTGGTGATACGCACATGACGCTGCTAGCGTTGACAACCGACAACAGCTCGGCGGCCAAAGAATTCACGAAAAGTATTTTATTCGACAGCAATGTAGGGAGTCGAAGAGAGAGAGCACAGCCCCAGATTACTACAGGCCACGAGCGACAGGTTTCACGCATGCTCGCGTGCATGTCGACATGCTCTCGGGATGTGCTCTCTCTCTTCTAGTCCCGACTTCGCTGTGTAGACGACTCGATTCATGACAGGCTACGGCCGACAACCCACGACGTCACTTACCTCGGCGGGGCCAGAGAATTCACCAAAGATATTACTCGACAGCGATGTATGGAGTCGAAGAGAGAGAGCACAGTCCTGGAGATGATTACAAGCCGGCGACAGGTCCAACGCATGCTTGCATGCATGCCGTGCTGCTCCTCTCGCGGGGGTTGTGCTCTCTCTCTTCTAGTCCCGACTTCGCTGTGTTATCGGCTCAGTAGTACTGAAAGATTGGTCATGATTCGGCGACGTACGGCGAGTACCAAATGATCTCCTAGCATGGACAACCGATCACAACGTTAGTCATCTGTCAAACAGACAGGTGAGTCCTGAGATTATCTACAGAGTTCTAGAATCTGTAGCTCACTTTGGGTAACTTTCACCGACAACCAACAGAGGTCCTAAACTGAACTTGCTAGATCAATGTTTTAGGTGGATTGCTATCATTCGATGGTAGGGTTGAGAGCTTCCCGATGGAAAGCTGGCTCTTTCACCATGCTGAAGAGCTGCACAACTGAGAAGTTTAGCTCTTAAAATGCTGGAGTACTTTCTTCGAAGTGCTCGGATTTCTAAAACCCTTACAGTGTATGATTCCAGCTCTCGGGATCGCCAAGCCAGTAAGTGATCTCCTTCTGCCAATGGTGAATTGTGTACGCACTTTCTTTCATTCTTTCGAGGCCCGATCGACTTGTGTGAATCAAAGCATGATGCTGAGGTACAAAATTTTGCAAGTCGAGAGTACCATTCTGGCTAGTGTTCAATACAAAAAGTTGTCTGCCTTCCACGCTATGGATCATTGCTCATGTATTGCTCCTTTCTCTACTCTATTTCTAAGTTGAATTTCTTTGCAACTGGCTATAGATTAATCATTTAGAATGTTTTGCTTTCACATATAAATAAGGTGATCCATTCCTAACCACATTAAGTAAATTGCATGATGCATCCAAGTTATTTGATAAAAAAGGATATTTCCTGGTTTACAAGGATGGAAATAAAGTTAGTTTTAAGTCTCAATGGGTGTAATATGGCTGGATCGCACGACCCTGGAAGCTAGCTGCAAGAACCAAAATTAATCACTTATGATAAAAAAGATGTTGTCAAAGTGAATGCCTAGGTTTGAAAGCCCATCCATTACATTGTATGATGGATTTAAGTAGCCAAGTTGCTCATCTGTACCCATCTTTGAGTTCATTAGATATGTTGCTTATATTCTTGCTAAATTAGTTTTGTTGTGTGGATGCTACTTCAGGTTATGCAGGCTTTGTTATGTTTCAACCTAGTTGGCTCAAATGCGAACATTCAAGTCTCCTCCAACATTTTGAATATGTCAAATCATCACTTTCTCAGGTAGTGTGACATAGCTGACCGTAATTGTTGGTGCTTTGTTTCTATGGCATTTGAAGTTTGCATGTATCTGATTATATCTTTTGAAATGACTCTTGGTTCGTGAAAGACTTCTGAAGCCAGTGCATTTTGAAATGTTGAAAGTTTTGAACGATCTCACATTGAACCTAGCATTATTTCTGGACCATGCAACCCATTTAGTCCTTGTTTAAGCGTTGTAAATTGAGATAATACAAGTGACCACCTTGGTAGGACAATCTAGAACTTGTACATAGCATATTTCAGTTATGAAATTCTAGAATTTGGTTTGGGAATTTGAGGATTTAATGCTGAACCATGTATGTTCATGGTTGAAGGATAATCTAGAGTCAGATTTATGCTTGCTAAATTCTCGTTATGTTCTTGAACTGCATTTTGTAATGGGTTATCTATCAGTTGTGGGCTTTCATTTGGGATAGTGCAGAGTCAGCAGTCTTCACAAGCTGTCATGAATATATGCATGAGCAGGTGCATTGTAAAGGCGTGGTCCCAAGAACGAGATCCAGCTGGGGAATTTCAATCAAGTGTTTCGATGGAAGAGAGTGTGCCTAGCTAGGTGCTCCTTTCCCTCCATGTAGAACTGTGAGTCCAATTTACTTAGAGCGTACAATCTGAGTAAATAATGGATTTGGGAGTTTGAACCTGATCCTTATTACATACATGTGCCTCTCTCTAGTCACACCTCCAAGAAAATTAGAGTCACGGGTATGTGATACATGGGAACGAATGTAGCATGAAGTAAGTTCTTGTTTTGCAATTTGAATGAAAGCTGATGTTAGAGCACGTGCAATAGTAGCTTAAAAGTTTCTAGAAAGTAGAGGATCTTAGAACGAGATAAAGGTGAAAATTATCTTGCAATTGACTTATATCCATGATGCTATTGTGCAATTTGAATGGATTTCTCCTGCAACTACATATTTTCCTGTAAATATGTGATATTTAGTAGGGAGTGACCTTGGTCGTGACCATGGATATGTGTTCTACTGATGTTCAGTTTCAAAGTTGATGAATAAAATTAGATCATTTAATCTTCTTGACAGTTCGTTCAAAATCAGTTAAAATTTAATGGCAGTTAAGATGTCGTGGGCCCATATTCATGCTTTCAGGATTTCAACATTTTAGTTGAAAACTGACAGGTTCTACAGCTTCTGTTGAGCTAAATTGCTCACTGACTTACTGAGCACTTTTGCCCCTCAAGTCATGCTTGGCTTGCTGCATAACTTGGCTGCTTATTTACAACTTGAATTTATACAGTGCAGATCTTATATTCGTTAGTCATCTAACATCAATCAAACATCATAGCAAGTTCAGGGCTAAAGCAGCTGATTCGATTCTCAGTGCAATCTCATGTGTTGATTTCAGATATCATTTGTTTGACTGATAAGACTTGACCCTGGCTCTCTTCTTCTCCACCTTGTAGGCTGTGACATGTGTGATTTGGTGTGCGTTGACGACGATTTTGTATCTGATTCTGAGTTTGATCATGCGTGTGTTGCACGTCTCCTTTGTTTGGAAAACACTGGTGGAATTATAGTCTCTCATGCATGTTAGACTGTTTATCCCTTTCACTTTGACCCGCAGATGATCCCATGTGTCATTCATGAGGGTATATTCTCTTGATGCATGATGTATTGTCCTTTTGCTGAGAAAGAAGACAACACTTTCCTTGTGTCAATGAGTATATATAGCTTGATCCTCGCTGCAATAGGTGCAGGATCGACTATGCCAATATTATACTTGGTGGGCCTTGAATTTGATCAAGCGCCTCGATACCAGGGCTGGACTGCACTAAGCTGCTAAGCTACAATAGGTCAGGTTGAAGTTCTTTGACTGAGCAAAAACTTTGCAGGTTTGTGATCAGTCCCATGCAATAGAGCTGGTGGCATACATACTGCCTATTTACTGGAATTTTCAACCTGGGTAAACCCTTTTACATGCAACCCATGTATAGGTTGCTTAATGATTGTAGCTGTTATCTTGATCTGCACAGACCCTCCTGATCAAGCCTCTCTTGCATGGATCTCCTCACAACAGCTTGACTCATGAGAGCTGATGTTCTGCTTTGGTACCCAGCTGAAACTGGGATGCTCTGCTGTATAAGCTTGTTTACTAATTGTGTGCCCAGAAGTATCATCATGTCCATAACTCATCACCAGAGGGTACCAATCAGCAGCAACCTCGTTCACCACAAAACATTTAAAAGAGAAGACGTGCATGGCACTGCAGAGAAATGGGCCCAACGCATGTTGTCACCTTGTCTTGTAGCATGATCATTCAACTTTGTTGCTGGGTCCTAATTGCAGGCACACTATCGATATGAACTTAACAAGATTATCAACGCCTAACCATCCATCTGTGGGTCCAAAGCTTAGTGGTGCAGGCATCGTACTGTGTTACACCTTGTGAGACATACATATGAACCTGTCGCATGAATGTGTCGCCATATGTCATCACACTGGATCTTTTGAACCCAAAAATGCAGCATTGCGCAGTCTAATTAACTGGGTCCATATATCTCTTCCTTCTAAGAACGTCAACTTGTTCTCTACGGTAGTTCTACCTGTACTAGTACTGCAGAGCCACATAATTAGGGTTCCATATCTGAAACCTTGTTAACTAGTAACCGGGATTCATATTGCTTCTGAAATGTCGTTGTAGTTCAAATCTACTGATCTGTGGTCCAAGGGTAATAATTTTATGAATTAGGTGTCTAACCAGGTCGTTATCTCTCCGCAGTAAATTAACAAAAGCAAGCTTTACCATGATGTTTTCTTATAATCGCTCCAAAAAAAATTCTATCCAAACCTGACGGCGGCGGGGAGCTCATGACGTGTACCATTTCCTCCTCCGAAGTTTCCAGCTACTATAATCAACATTGACCGCGTGCAGCAGCAGCAGCCACCCAGCCCATACAGATGAAAACGCTGTCCATACAACACACACAGTCTGTGAACGAACTGACGGATCATCGTCACCGTTAAGCGATTATCCAGTCTGCTTTTTTCAGTTCTGTTCAAATCCATCAATTTTACATCCCCCCTCTGAGCTCTCACCGCCCCCAGCGCCATCAACCCAATTAACCAGCGCGCGCACCAAGTAAAATGCACTGACAGGGGGATATATTTCTCGTGATTGCTACCATGTGACTCTTTGCACTTTTTGATCTTCGTCAAAGCTGCAGGAAGCAATTTACCGCAGTCAAGGCCACTGCTGCTGCAAGTAGGAATTTTAGGCTCCCTCTGCACACAACAAACAGCAGGTCTAGCTACAGACTACTTACTACTTGCAAGCTAACTAGGGTTATAAGTACCAACTAATAGCAGAAGATTGCAGGAGGTGGGCAACAGCGAGGTACACATGTACTCACTCTTAACCCCTTCTTCCACGTCTACTGACTGTTCCGCCCATTAACGGCAAGTAGTCGTGCAATTAGGGAAAGCAAGTCTACAAAGCTGTCTGCTCTTTGTAGGCGCGAACAGACAGTACACACGTCCTTAATTCCCTCTACATACCCTCTGTTCTATATGTAGCAAAAGGTTATTATGTTGTGGGTAAGTGACAGATCAGCGACCTCTCTAGATAGCCACTGGCTGCCTGCGGCTAAGCTTCGGCCGGACGTCCTTCAGCTCGGCGTCTGGATCATCTCACCGTTGTGTGATTAGCTGAACGAAATGATAACGGCAACTTGAGTATCATCAGCTTCTGTAATTTTCAGCTAATTTTTCTGTGAGCTATCTGCACAAGAGTCTCATTGTGTACCATTATTGTCTCTAGCTCTAGAGAGGTCTCTTGTTGATGAGACGGCAACAACGGCGGCAACTGCCTCATCGTAGCCATGCCGGTTTTGGCCTAGTGAACCAACAGCCACCAGCAGACCATGATGGATAGCCGGATGGATGGATGATGGGTGGACAATAAACACTTAAATTCCATTCAGTTCTGGTTCCCTAGGGAACCACACACTGGTCAGCTCAGTTCCTGTTTTGTTACCTATTACCCACATACCTACTAACAACCCTATAGCCCTTACCTATGTACTAACTATCTAAGAGCATCTACTTGATTACCCTACTAGGTTCTTGTCAGATTTGGTGGAAATTGATAATAAAAATCAGATGAAGAGAATTCTCAGAACTTTCATGGGAACTTTGATGTGTAGCATATAGATTTGTAATTCATATCGATGAATTTTTTGGGTGAATTTTTTTTAAAGATGTATCACTGTAATCTTTTTTTATCTTATATTTTGATCATACAAAATAATGAATAAAAAATTATCAAAAATTTTAGAAAGACTATAGTTTTAACTATTATAATTCTAAATTTTATCATAATCATTCATAAATGTGTTTTTACATGATAAAAAAAAATTAAATTTAAAAAGACAAAAAAAATGACGCTACAACAAGATTTTGATACATCTTAAAAAACTTGCACCCTTCTAAAAATTTCAGATTGAAGCAAGAAAATATATAAATTGATCCATGTTTTCTAATTATATTATTTTTAAAAATCAAGTCATGCAACAAGCTCACTATACAAGTCAAGCCTTATCTCCTCAAAACTGCAAGCCTGCAGATGCATAGAGATCACTACTGAGCTACAACTCACATATGAGTTGGCACACATAGGTTGCTGGTGAAGTCATCAGCAAATCCCACAATGCACATCAACTTTCTATGATTTCACCCTCCATTTGCCTTTCCAAACCTTTTGGACTTTACATATTCCATGCATCCATTTAACGATACAAGTTACAACTGAGCCATTGTTGGATAATCTCAAGATATCTGATGTAACTGCTACATTGAACCAAAAGAAAAAAAAGGGAGAAAATAATGGACCATAGACAAATACCCCCATGTTCCAAACCTTAAAAGTTTTAAATTCAAAGGGGCCAAAACGACCTCATAGTCTAAAACTAATTTATTTTGACAATTGTGCACTGAAGCTGACCTTACAATTTGCCTATCCTTTACATGATCCAGTGGAAACCTTATGTCAACTCAGTTGGGGTTCATTCAGAAGTAAGTTATACAAAGCTTTCTAATAAAATGTTAAATTTAAACTCGGAGGCCCTGATTTAATTCTAGAAAAGGCTATTTAATGACAACTGAAAGCAACCCAAATGAAACTTTTAGGTTTTACCACGGCACAAGTGTATGTGCTTGTTCACACCAGTTTTGGCCAGTTCTAGTTCTGATTCCCAATCCGGTTATTAATTAGGTAACCAAACAATGGCTTCAAAATTTTGGGAAATTTAGAATCAGATCCAGCAGCTGGCCTCCAGCTAGAACTGGACTTGGAATCAGAACCAGCCCCAAAACCCATTTTTCCAAGTTCTATTTCTGATTTTTTTCTTAAATTAAGGTTTTTTTTTCCCCTAACTGGAGTCACACATGTTGTTAGTTTTGGGTGGGGGGGATCAAGGTTTTGACTAACAACATGGACATTTTTTTAAAATATTTTTGGGGTTGGAAGTAGGGTGGGTATTACACATGTAGTTCAAGTATTTAATTTATTTAATTTATAATTTTTCTTGGGTTCAGGCATGTAGCTTATATAGGTGATCACATTTTATTGGTGGTACAGAGTTAGTAACAAGGAAAAATTTAAATTTGGGCAAGAATAGGTAGGTAAAACCAGACCAACAGGCTCACTCTTATATCCATAACCTAATCAGTAAGTCGATGTGAATCACTTTTCATCCACATACAGAATGGACACAAATCACTTTCTGTCCACATAGTGAATGAGATAGGTTACTATGGCTGTACCACCAATAAGATATGTTAGTATGCAATGTAACTGATCTTATGTCCAACCAGGAAGAGGTACATTAGCGTGTCAGCCCCTAAAGCTGGTTATGGTGCATTAGAAGTGTGATTGTTTAATCCATCGTGTGTCCAGGCAATAGAATATGCAGCCCATTCTATTCGGCAGCCACCATCTTTTGCATTAGGTTCAAGACTGGGAAAATGGAAAGTCAAGAGATGCAAAGCAAAAGACTCCATTCTTTTGTGTTTCAGCCATGCAACAACCAACAAACAAGAGTTCTTTTCTAAATCCCTGGTGCATATGGTCCCCTTGTTGAACTTTCTTGGGATTGACTTTTAGCATGTTGAAGGAAATGGACCAAAACAAAAATTTGTCATGTCAAAACCAACTTGGTACGAGTCCCTTGAAAATTCACCATCCAGCAGCCCACGACCACACCAGCACTTTCTTGGGATGGACTTTTAGCACGATGAAAGAAATGGACCAAAACAAAAATTTGTCATGTCAAAACCTACTGGGCACAAGTCTCTTGAAAATTCACCATCCAGCAGCCCACAACCACACCAGCACCTCTGTATGTTGTCGTTACATATGGTGTTATTTCATTCCTTTGGGATTGTCTTTGGGGCCATTTTCACTGCCACTTCCTTCCACGTTTTAGTGCCCACCAACCATGTCCCCTGTATCATGTTTAGTCCTACCATGTTGTCACCACTTCCCTTAGCTACCAGCTAACCTGGTGCTACCTCCTTTTAGTTTAGCTGCCATTTTGACCATAAGCGGGTCACCACATCCGCATGTACACACATTAAATTACGACTATAATATTGACTCAAGTTAAGTCCTACACCCAAATCTTTTCCCAAGAGGTGTCCCACTAGTTTGGTGCCAAAATTGTTCTAGTTGAATTAACCTATCTCAAACCTATGTGAAGCTACATGTATGTTGGTCATACTCATGTTAGTTTGAAACGAGTTCCAATCTTTTGTGGTTTGGATGGGGTCCTAATTCCATGTTCTGTGTTTTCAATCTCTAGAGCATCTAAAGCAAGTAAACACGGTTCAGCATTGGAGTTTGCATTTTATGAATTTGTGTTCTTTATTGGCTTTGAATTTCAGTTGCACATCAGTCTAGTATTGAAACAAGAGATGAATGCCAATCTAGTAGCTAGCACACAACACCAAGGTGCCAATGAAATTGATATTCCAAAAGGTGTTGACAAAGTCTCAAAATTGTTTCCATATAGAGTTATCTGTAAAGTACCCCAAACTGAGGGTACTTGTCCCCAGTTTTGTTAAAACTGAAGATGAAATCAAAGGTAAGGCTGGAAAAAGTAGACCCAAAAAAAGAAAGGACCAAACTGCTTTCTCACCTAACTTAGTCCTCACAGGAGTTTCACCCCCAGTTTTGGATTTACTTTACCTGCTGCTCAAATTCTTGCAAATCTTGTGACCTGATACCCAGTTTCATTGTATGATACCGAGTTTTGCTCACTTTACTGTTACACTCAATTCCAAGATGAAATAGGGATTACAGGATCAATCTAGGGTCCAATTCAGGGTCACTTTAAGGACCTCTTCATTATTCCAGTTTGTTGCACTGATTTCCCAAAAGTTTGCAATGAACCCCAAAATGCTTTAAAATTGTGTCAAATTTCCCAACAACATTCCCAAATGTGTCATCATATGAGTGCCAAAGTTTGTTCCCAGAATTCCCAATGATATGACTTAGTTGTTCCCAACGTTGGTAGGCTGAGGTGATCCTAGAACCTCAAGGAACTTGTCTGCTTGGCATGAGTTGTTGTCTGAATGGAAATCTGATTCTTCTGAAGCTTTGGCAAATGCCTTCTTGTCACAATTGTTCATCTGGCAGAAGTCCCACTCTGCCAATCCCTAGTGTGGAAGTAGCAGCAAAAAGCATTATCAACTCCTCTCACCGTTTCCATGCCGGAAGTTAATATTCTCTTGTGGCAGGCCCTGCTGTGCAAGTGGCGGCCAGGAGGGAGGGGGGCGAACCATGGTACCAGTGTAGGTGCTGGTTCACCCAAGGCTAGGGGGCGGGGTGCCCACCTAACACTGTTGCCATGGTAAGAATCAAGAACCAGTGTTAGTTGGGTAGGTTCTGGAACCGTGTGGAGCACCAACACGGTTCCAGGCTTGGTTTTAAGTGGACTGGGGTGCAGTTCTAAAGTGCGATGGAACTCAAAACCAGAACAAGCTTTTGAAAAAACAACTGGTTTCAGTTCCAATTCAGGGTTAGGGGTTACAATTTGGTGTTCATTGTATTTCCATTCTTCTTCTTCTTCATGATCTCCTTTTCACTTCTTCAAACCTTTGCTTTGCTGGTATTCTTTTTCACATTCATGTTCTTCATGCTGGTGGTATTCAAGGTTGTGATCTTGGTCTTCTTCTAGGACTTGTTTGACACGGTGATGGTCTCCTTCCTCACAAGTTGTTCTCCAACTCTTGTTTGTGGTGACCCTACTATTTGTGTTCTTTGTGGTGGTATTGGTATTCATGTTCTGTGAGCTAACTTTGTTTTTGGCATAGGTGTTCTAGGTGGTGGCGGTCTTATTCTTTGTAGTGGTTTGGTTTACATCATTAAGTGATCCACAAGATATATGTTCATAATGTTTTGTTTCAACTTCAATCAAAAACTTAATTCCTGTACATTAAGTTAGAAAATTTTTTTAATTAATTGAATACATGTTAAGACACATTGTGATTTTTAGTGCTACTTTTGATGATGTGACATTACTAACATTGAAAAATATTAAATTATTCAAACAAAGGTGCAAAAATGATATTGAACTTGAATTAACTACATCAATTAATGTCATTACGTGACTACATAACAATCAAGTATTATAATCAAAGACATTTCATTAAGATTTTTGGAATACATTTTTGAACTAATGCAAAGTCTTTCAAATTTGAAATTAAAAACATTTGAATTTTAATAACATAACTTTAGAAACAAAATTCATTTCACTTTGAGTTTTCAAAACTAGATTTTAATACAAATATGGTACTTTAATTTATTGCGTAAATTAAAAATAAGAATTTAATATAATGTTTTGCATGTGGAATTAAATTTTAAATTTAATTTACTTAAATAAAACTGGAAATAAATTGGAAGTAATTCAAAAACCATATTTGAATTTTTGACTAAGTTCATTTAACACATATTTAATTAATTCTAGACTTTGAAAAAGTTTGAAAATAAAAAAAATGAATTTTGAGAATTTAAAGATAAATATAATAACATGTTCAACCTAATGGGCACCAAACAAAGTGTTGAAATGACAAATTTTCATAAGAAATTTTTTTCACCATTAGAACAATTAACATACATGAAAACAAATAAACATTGTGGCCACCAGAATTTAAGAATTAGAAGACCTTAAAAAGAGGGGTGCAAAACTAAAACACTGCATAACATCATAAAATAAACAATTTAGTGGCAAAATCAAAAAACACAATTTGAAATATCTATTAAATTTTATGTCGTTGAATTGTATAAAGGATCAACAAAAGAATTTACAATACTTAAAGTTATTGTATCTCATAAACCATTGGTGAACCATTGAACAAAAAAACTTGAGGGGCATTAAACAATTGAACAAAATTATTTATTAGAAAATAAAATCATCTTGTGGCCACCAATGGGTATAATAGCTCTAGCTTGAAATGTAGTAAGACATATATATTGAACATTTAACCTTGAGTAGGAAGAAATTTGCTTATTATGAAATATGAAATATGAATTTCACCTTCTGAAGGGTAACAACCAAAGTAAATCTCAAGTGCATGAAAACAATGATTATCAATTTATTGATTTCATACAAATGCATTGATTATCAAAAAATATTTCGTGATCCATATAAGAATTCGGAATATGAGCTATTAAATCTAAAATTCCACTCTACAAGTAACCAAAAATTGGGGAATCGTCTAACCTTTTAAACCAAAAGTCAAATATGCAATTACATCCTTCAACTCTCTAAAAAGAAAACCCAATAGACAACATGATTTTCTATCAATTAAAACTGCAAACGCCTTTGCACGATCTATAACAAAGACCAGAATCCACTGTAAACATGAATGAATAATTGAAATCTCCCCAAAACTACAAACCTCATACTGACAAAATATAAAATAAAAACAAATAACTAAAGTAACATTAAATGAAAAACATAGAAAACATAACTGAAACAAGGATGGGTTTAGGGTTTACTTAGGACGTCACCTAAAAAAAGTTGCAATATTACCAAATCTCCATTTGAACTTCTTTCAAACTACTTGAACCAAGAATAAGACGGATATTGAGAACTAAACAGCAACCTCAAAAATTGCACGATGACTGTGAAATGGGCATAAATTGTTTTTGCAAAAGGCAAACCCTTCAACGTTGGCCACAACCAAAATGCAAGGTCTAACCATTGCACCTTGTTTTTGGATAACTCACATCCTCTGAATGGCTCAAGGAAAAGGTTGTTCCATTTTGGATTTCAAAGGGCCTTATTAAGTTCATTGTCAATGAGTAATGTTTGATCTTTATGCCCATGAAGCAGACCTCTATAAGCAAGATGAACTTGATCCAAGTCTTTCAAATAGTAATAAACTGAATGTGTGGGTTGACCCATTGTTGTAATGCATTACTTACATCCCCAAACAAACATAAATTGATTGACAAGAATTTTGGGCATCAACAAAGGTAGAATTTCAAGGACATCTTCTAAGAACATATATACATGACCAAATAGCAATGTAAAAATGTTCAAATGCTCGAGAAAAAAATAATTATATTCTAGCACGAATTTCCAATTTGAAAACATCTAAATCTTTTCTAATCTTTTGCCGAAACCATTGAAGAAGGGCACACTTTGGAAAGTAACAAAAGACACGATTGACACTGAGAATGAAGATCTTTTTAATTGTGCAAAATCAAGGTCGAAAAGTCAGAATCTACCTTTTTGCATTAGAATAAAAACATCATGCACCTACCAAAAATAAAAAAGGTTAGAGTAAAGAGAAATTAAAGAATGCGTAAAATCCTCCATCCTTGTTATAAGAGATGTTAGTCTAACACAAAATTTATGAGAATTAAATTGATATCTAGAACATGGAAGGATAATTTTGACCAAGAATTTGGTAAGATCATGGACTAAAAACACACATGTCATGACCTAATGACCACCAGGTAAATGAAGGAAAGAAGACTTGGTGGTCACCAAATAGATGAGGGAAAAGACCTAGTGGCCACCAAGTAGATGCAAGAGAACATTTGCCAGAAAGAAAAAAGGTTAGAGCAAAGAGAAATTAAAGAATGCGTAAAATCCTCCATCCTTGTTATAGGAAGTGTTAGTCCAACACAAAATCTACAAGAATTAAATTGACATCCAAAATATGGAAAGATAATTTTGACCGAGAATTCGGTAAGATCATGGACTAAAAACACACATATCATGACCTAACGACCACCAAGTAAATGCAAGAAAACACCCAACAACCACCAAACGGTCACAGGAATGTGAAGTTCAACCCAAAGCCCACCATGCCAAAACCAAATGCCTTAAAGACAAAAAATACAAGCAACATTCAAGCAATAGAATTAAACATTTTGAATAAATTTTATCAAAAGGAAAGCTTTGAAATATTCAAACAAGCAAAATTTGAAAATGAGCAATTAATAAAGTACTTTTTGTTTCAATTTCAATTTTGGATTGTTATAAAAAGTGGGTTGGAAGGTACGATTGCATTTCACAAATAACATTTTAAAAAGTCATGGATTGTCTTGATCAATACATTTAATCCTACCAAAGGGATTATGCTCAAAAAAGGTGGGAACATTATATCTAGATGAATGAAGATTTTTTAAGGGGTGAAAGCATGCTACGGTGTCCTTTTTTAAGTGTCATGCTTGTAGTTTTTCCTACATTTCTTGAAAACAAGAGAGGGAAGCACCCAAAGTCGAGTTGGGTGGTTGTGCATAGTGGTCTATCCACATGATTTCTAATAGTGGAGGACAGTGCAGTAACTGCCTTTACACATTTGGATGTCACATAAAAATCCATTAAATTTTAATTTACTTAATTAAGGTTACCTCGTATGATGATGTACTAGCCAATGTCACCTTAGTTAGACTAGGTAGAATTAGGGTTCCTTGGCACCCTGTTAGACATTTGAACTAACTGGCATGAGATGTAAGATGCAGTTTTTTCTCACAACGTCCTTGTTGTATTAGGGTTTATGGTTCTTGCAAAGCTCAAAAGATATGCCACTTCTATGGCGCACACAAGGAAACAACTACCATGTCAAATTCGTCTTTGGGTTTTGTCATATTTTTAGTATTTTTTTGTTTTGGGTAATGGACCTTTAGAACCTTTGATGATTTAGGTGTCATGCTCTTGAATGTGAAGCAAGGAAAGGCAAATTGTTTGTGGGATTAGTTGCTTTTTAAAATGATGGTAAATATTTTGTCGTCGTTTCTGTTGAAAACAATAGGATCAGAGGAGAGATTGCACATTCAAATCACACAAGTATGTGAACAATGCTTGGAGTGAGTGTTCCAACTCACCTCCAACCTTGCTCTTTATTCCCTTCCATGTAC
>Ga0116227_10000610_pt1 | contig 71523 bp, 47 predicted proteins | sample S1TSphgellanicum_FD_89693 | JGI IMG/M metagenome (GOLD analysis project Ga0116227, IMG submission 89693) | Host-associated microbial communities from peat moss isolated from Minnesota, USA - S1T2_Fb - Sphagnum magellanicum MG | ecosystem: Host-associated > Plants > Peat moss > Unclassified... | reverse complement strand
TAAAATAGTTAGATTCAAAAAATGAAAAATATGAAAAAAATTAAGAAAAACACAAATTGAAAATAAAATAGCGACGAAAAAAAAGGTAAAAAAAAAAAAAAAAAAGGGGGGGGGGGAAACACAATGTGCACAATTCATATAAACTCTAGGTTTTTTTATTGAAAGGAATGCACAAAAATAGATATAAATCTTAAAATGCTTTGAACACCATTTATGAAATTGTGATGGGTGTGAGCAAGATAAATTGAACCTTTGGAATAATTTTTAAGGACTAAATGCAAGTAGATGTAAGGCATCACCAAACCCATCATAAAATTGTCCAACATTTAATGTTTCTAGTTAAATGATCTAAGTTAAGATACTTGAGTCTTTTTTAATGTGCATCACTTTTCAAATTCAACATTATTTTAATAAGTTTCTACCATTTTAAAAAATTGTTATTTGCAATGTGGACTTTTATTTCAAGTTGGTGTCAAATATGTTCTAACAAAAATAATTTTAAAAATCTCATGATGTTTTTGAATAAATGGTGTGATTCTAAAAATATCCCCAACATTAAAAGCCCATGGCTAAAATATATATAAATTAAAAACTAGTGATAAGGATACAAACATAATAAAATGATGCACTTAAGGTGTAACCAATGGTTGATTTTACATGTTTTAAATTAATACATCAATTTAATGTTGATTTTTTTTTTTGTACTTATAAAAATGTTATTAATATATTATAGGACCATTTAATTTTTTTGAAATGAATATAATGAATATGGAATGAACAAAAATACCCTTTTGTGATACCACTAGGAATGTCAAAGCTTCATTTTACTAGACCCATGGAACTTTAGAAAAATATATGAAACACTTAAATACAAACTTTCATTAGATTTTTTGTGAATACGTTTATTAAGGTGTATAGATTTGAAACTTTAATGATAGCAAGAATATTTTATATTTTACTAATCCTAATCATTGCAATTAGAAAAGTCAAAAAAATGTTTTCTTTCTTTGAACTTTTTGGTTAGGAACACAAGTTTGAAACATATTTGTCTCTTGGGAAATAATTTTCTAAAGCATCTTTGAGGGTATTCAATTTGATTAGTTGTTATGTGATTAATTGAATAGGTATAATTTAATTTTGATTTTTCAATCTTCATGAATGTGGTTCCTAAAAAGGCCATGACAATTAGGAATATAAATTTGCTGCAATTCATTTGTTATTCCAATAAAAACTTAAAGCCATATACAAGTGTGAGCAATTGAAAAACAGGAGAAAAAAATTATAGTTTTGAATTTTTTTTATAAAATGGCAAAACAAAGTTGTTTGACCAATTTTGATTCTTTACTCATTCCTTGAGGTGCTTCCTAATGGTACCACCCAAGGATACTTTTGCTTAAATATATAAAAACAATGTTAAAGCATTAGTTAAAAGACTTTTACAACACTTCTTTAAATACTTTAAAAAAACATGAAGATATTTGAAAATGACATATTTAAAATAAATTAAATATCAACCTTAATGTAATAATATAATGAAATTAAAAATTATTAAAAAAATTTTAAAAATTTTTTTAAAAAATTCCCAAAAAAATTTATACTAAAAGCGGATGACAAAGGATACGAATGTGGGTCATTTTATTTTGTTTGTACCCAGAATACATTACGTGAATGACAACACACTGTAAATGTAGGAATCTTGATTGGCAACACCTTGAGAATACATTACGTGAATGACAACATACTGTAAATGTAGGAATCTTGATTGGCAACACCTTGACGTGAAGTGAAGGAAAACAAGAGAGATGAAAAGGTCTTGTGAAATCTCAGGAACTTTGGCGATTGCACTGTGAAAAGATAGGTCGTGTTGCTGCTTTGAATTGTGCAATGCCAAAACATTTGCAAATTTTTTTTTAAATTCCAAGCTTGCATGTGCACAATTAAATCTGAGGTTGCATTTTGACAATTTTTGGAACAAAAAAAAACACAACACTAGGGATCTTACAAGGAGAGGGAACTAATAAGGAGAGTATAGCAAACCCCAATTTTTTGTGTGTCAGCACCTACCCTTGAAACACACCAAATTTGCGAAGGTAGTTTATGTGTGGGTTAAAGCCTGAGGCCATGGGCTCTACTAGAATTTGAGCTCCACCTTGTTGCAAACAAATTTTTGATGATGACTATTTTATTTTCATATGATTTTCAATAATTCATCATTATTTAGTCAATGTCAAATTTGATTTAAATTAATATACCATTCAAGACATAAAAAGACACATGTTAATTTTATTTTTTATATCCATGTTGATAGATAGGGGAAAAGAGTGAGATAATTATAAAATAGAGATAGTTATTATGAAAGGTGGGAAATAGTTATTAAGAAAGTTAATAAAAAAAGGAAGCAGTTATTTTTTTGAAAATGAAATAGTTAGACTTTGAAAAATGAAGCAGTTATTTTTGAAATTGTCTTCAGAATGGTCCATGGATGACTGTACAAAGGATTTCAAAAAATCCCCCCATATATTAGTGCTGATTACTCATCACTGGATAAGAGCCCATGTGAAGTAGAGCCAAGTGTGAGCAGGTGAATCCGATAAAGCATATGACCTTAGGTTAAATACCGAACATAATGACATGTTTTCTTTTTCTTTCTAAATTCGGAGTGGGGAAGGGGAAATAAATACATTGGCTAACATGCCCTCTAATTGCAATAAAAAGATTGGAACTTAACACTTGACATATGCGCAAGTTTCATATAGCCATAAAAGTAGGACATAAGTGGGTACAATATGTATAGGAAGGGTAGTAGCCCTTCCATGTTTTGAGGTGCCTAGACATGAGGATAGTAACCTTGAGTGCTGGGCACTGAAAAATATGGTAGTGCCAAGAGGGCTACCATTATCCTTACATAAGGCATTGGCACTTTATTTTTGCCTTTTACCTTTTTTTTCTTTTCAATTTCTTTTGTGTAAGTCTATGTATGTCCTCCCCACCACTTCTCAATAGTTTTCTCTCATTTTCCTGAAGCTTCAGGTGACAAAAGCTCTACTCTTTTTCTTCCAAGAGGTTGCAAAACATGTAATGATGAAGTTAAAGGGTTAAAGAAGAATTTGAAATACAAGGAATTGCTGGAAAGAAAAAAAGGCAAAAAAAACCAAAAAAAAGAAAAAAAAAGGCTCAAAAGGATGGTTGAAAGAGTGAAAGAAATCTACTTGACAAATGGTTGTCACATAACAAAAGGGAAAAGAGAAAGAGAAAGCAAGTGCTTTAAGGAAGCTCGAAAACAACTTTGAGTGTTTCAGAATGAGCTAATTATTCACATTATGTCTTTTGGTGCTGTAGGCATCACGTCTCAAGCTCTTGACAAAAATATTCTAAATGTCCTTTTTGAGATTTGATCAGAGTGAAAATTCAATCACAGGGCTCTTCATACTTGATTAAACTCGATGTTCCTCTCTTAATGCTTTGCATTTTCTTATTCACGATCTTGAACTACAACAATAATATTTCTTATCAACAAGTTGCTCATGATGCAAACCTGATCGATCGGAGTTCAATGCTAAGATACAATAAGTAGATCATGAAGTAGTTGAAATACGTCTCACGTAATATGTACTTACTGCATTCATTCATGATGTCCTTCAAACCCCAAAACGCTTATTAGCTGCTTCCTAATTTATGATCCATTCTTTGCACTTTGTATGCAGTTTTACATGTATCTCGGATCACTACTCTGTTGCAAGAACACACTCGGAGACAATATAAGCGTCGGACATGAATGCAAGATGCGCGGTCTGATCATGGTGGAGGTGAACTGCCGCCGCCGCCGCCACCACCTCCATTCACAGTACACACAATTGCTATGCAAATACCGTTTCCTCCGTTTCCACCGTTTCCGTTACCGCTACCGTTACCGTTACCATTGCCATTATCTCCAGGACGATTTCCGTTACCATTGCCATTGCCGTTACCATTTCCATTGCCATTACCATTGCCATTCCATGGACCATTGCCGTTACCGTTACCATTGCCGTTTCCATTTCCATTCCCTGGACCACCACCGCCTCCTCGTGGACCGCCTCCTCGTGGACCGCCTCCCCTCCACCCTCCTCCAGGGAAATTCCTACCGCCACCTCCCCAATACTTGCTCTCATGAGCTGCAGCAACAGCAGTTTTCTTGTCGTCGGAAGTTGGGATTACTTCCTGAAATAAAGAAGAACATGCAAGACAGTGAACTGCACTTCAGAATATGCGAAGGAGATTTGATTCTTTCACTTTTAAGTGGTCACAACAATCTAACAAATCAAGAGTAAGATGCGAGGACGAAGCAATTACCGCTCGTCATTCTACACTATTCGACAAATCCTCTAAATCTATTCAGCTCATGATGCATGTAACTTAGGCGCAGTTAAGACAAAATCGGAGTATCATGTATCTTTTTGCTCACACACACACACCCAAAGAGAAAGGATCACGACTCGAAATCCACAACTAGACATGACCAAATCTATGCTGATCAGCTGATGATAGTCACCGAACGACAATAAATTCAATACTTAGTTCCAAGAGAGTGAGTGCGTGCGTGCACACATACCGGCGCTGGATCTTTCTCAGCTGCAGCAGCTTTGCTAGGTTGTACATCCGGCTCTCCTCGCAGACGCCTTCCAATCAGCTCCTTTTCAAGATGCACAACCTGGACCTCGGCAGCACCAATAACGCCATTGTCCAAAACCTGTACATCAATATCATGACCTGTGTTCATCAAGGGCCGGCCGCAAGCCCCCGGCGAGACTAGCAAAGCCAATGTACAAAGCAGGACTAGAGCTGGTCCGAGAATGATGGGGCGCAGGAGCCTGCAGGAGGCTCTCGGCCCAGCAGCATCCGTGAGGAAGATATAACCCATATATGATCCCTACCAAGGTCTAATCTCTTCAACCTTCTTCACTAGTAGGCAATTGGCATGTTGGTTGGACGTTGCCACCTCTGCTGCTGCTGCTACTTGGAACAACTTCTACTATGCGAGGAGCACCAGCTGCTGGCAGTAAGCTATAAGTAGCGATCGTGCAACCGTCCCCACTGCGAGCGAGCTTTGTAAATGCCGTGGCTTTTTGCTGATTTTTTTCTTCTCAACTTGTCAGCCTGGATGAAACTAGGTTGTAGTAAGTAGTACTGCAGCAGCCACCGCTATTGACTTTCCGGCACCCTGCTCGAGCTGAGTGCCGATGGGAGTGGGGCCCTGGAGCTTTTTTCCTTCCTTCTCCGCGTGTGTCTGCAGGTAGCATTAATGTTTTACTGCCGTAGAACAGAAGCTGAACTCATGTAAAATGTTAGCCCCATAACTGCTGCTGTACATCATATTGGCTTTAAATGATAGCCAAGTTCTTGTACCCTAGTGCCAAGAAAAACTACAACGCTACAAAGAAAGACTAGGAATGCTTAACTAGTGTTTAGTGCAGTATAATGCGTCGGAAGTAATTAAGCCTGCCCGAGGTGGAGCCAAGGGTCGCTGACTTCCAGAACTACTGGGCCGTTCAGATGGCAATCGAAATCTAGTCATTATTTTTCGATGGTTAAGATTTTTAAAAATTTTAAAAAGAAATTTCGCTCTTAGGATGAGATTCACTCTGATGGTGTCACTGAGTGGAAAAATCGAAGGAATTTTTGCATTGTACCAGATAGGTGTCTGTCATATACCCGCCAGGTATCACGGGAAAAAACAAGGCAGGGCATTTGGCAGGTGTGGCCAATCTGTTTTTTGAAATATGCCCAGCAGGATTTTATCTGTGTAAGCATACCTCAAAATACACTAAGAAAAAATCTCAGAGGTTGTGTATGAAATTCTTATAAGTCTGTTCAGAATTTTTTTTATCACATTTAGTTCATCAAATTATGTTTGTGTCTACAGCAGTCGATATGCATAAGATTATGGTAAACAGACTTACCAGAATGTTACGCATTGTGAAATGTAGATTTGGTCGGGTATGGATTATATTCTGATTTGTGAAATGGTTCTGTTGAGCCCCACCAAGACAGATTATGTGACCCAGTGGCCAGAACCCACCAGTGCACCATCCATTGGAAAGCTGTTATGTTATGTCTCAATTGTCGACTAATTACGATTGAGTCACCAAGTTTCCACCTTGATAAGCTATGAATCCTTTATTTCCCCTTACAGTAGATGATCTACTTAACTACCTGCATAAGTGCCTAAGTGGGCAAGAATTGTAGGTAAATAGGTAGGGAACAAGTGTGGTTAAAATATGTAAGTGACCAAGACACTTGATGGCTACTAGGTAGGTAGATGTATGTGGATGGTTGTACCTAGCTAGCCACTGCGGTCGACTAGAATACCAACAAAAAAAGAGCTTCTTGTCCACACACCATCCATCATGCAGGGTGCGCATGATGTACGCTGGTTTTACCCTGGCCCACATTTGCAGTCCAAAAGAGATTTCTGCACCAATCCTTTGGATTTTAAGGTTGTACAAAAGTGAAATGAAATATAAATTGTAAAATGTTGCATTTTAATTAATCTCCAGTTTCTCCACATGTTATTTCAAAATATTATACCACAACCAACTTGATGATTTATGTACCTATAGAAGGTGGTTATCTCGGTCTATATATTAGGAAATTCCTTCCTCCTGACCTCCCTATTAATGACAAGAGTTCGACCTGTCTAAGTCACGTCCTTTACTTCGTGCTCATGTACATTGGAGAGCTTGACTCTTTGTCAAGTGTGTCCCACAGTCCACCCAGGGCAATCAGACAGACACATGGATAGCCAGGGCTCTTAGAACTTCACTGCCCTTATGACACTTCAATTTACTTTTGTTTCTGGCTTGGACGGAGGCAAGCTGGGTGGCAGTAGGCCACATGGCCTTAATTGAATTAAGTCTAATAGCAAAAGGCTTTTAAATATTTTGTTACAGATTTTGGTACTAGCGTGTTTTGCCTTCTCCTTGATCAAGTAGGGCAGACATTGTACTGTGATATTACAACCTCACAACTCTTTATGGTGGGCCCCCCCCCCCCCCCCCACATTTGGAAGCCACCAACTATATACCAAACCACTATATACTAAGGACATCTTCCCATTATGCTAGCAGTTTTGCATTATTTTTTTCCAGTTACATGTCCTTACAATCACCTCACAGCTCTACCAACCAAACATCAAGAACATGGAGGAGCTGTGAGTTACACTACGACTCACCACAAAAATGACACTTATTTTTTTCAAGGGAATGTGTTCTCATAGTTCCTAACATTGATTAATTACATATTTTCAATGCAGTTGAAGCTCTCCAATGCAAAACTCATGGTCATGCAACAAGAAACAAAGCCCTATATGTCACTGACTTTCCATGAGGCTGTTGTGATTATAGTTACACATAGTGTGCTATGATCACAACAACCTAATTGAAACAGACCCTAATAATGCACTTTTATGTGAGTTGACTAGTTATCAACCTATTGCCCAATTCATTAAGCAGTAAACCACTAGAACATTTAGAGTCTAGACTTTTATTTGTGCTACCAGATCAAAAAGTATTTACAAAAAGTATTCATAACTTAATTTGTCAATAATCGAGTTGAACCAACACCTTAAATTCATACCTTCAACTTCTTGAACAATTTCATAAAATGCACTAGATGTAAGCATTAGATGTTCTAAATTTGTTGAATGTACTATATGTGCTTGATGTAAGCACTAGATGTACTAGATGTGCTTGTTTAAAACATGCATTAAGAAAGTGTGCAAACAAGTTTCAATTTTAGTTTAAGTTTAAAGGTGTGTGTAAGTAAAAGGGATTCACTTTTAGTGTTACAATAGCAATTTGTATGATATGAGTGTAAATGTAATGTTTAATTTATATTTTACATGTCAAAATTTGTCAATAGAGACTTTACTAATTTGAGTGTGCATATGATGTAAATGGTTGATATGCATAATTTACAAAATTAAAAAAGCTATGAACTTTTCACATGAAACTCTTGAACTTTTACATACAACAAGTTTCATATATGGACATCAAAATGATCCAATGGTTGATATTGTGATTATCAAGGATTGAATTTTAATTAAACAATGTATCAATAAATGAAGTATTAAAGATTTTGGAGCATGTCAATTGTATATTGTTGTTAATGTTTTTCTTTTGTTAGTGTTAAAAACACATGTTTTTCAAGAGTCCATACCACTATGAAAAAATATCCATTTTATATTGGGTTTGTGCATCCATATTCAAAACATTTAGTTGGGGCTAAAGATGAATTGAAAGACATCGCTTGGAATTGATGAATTGTTGTTGCTTAATGACTTACTCCTCCCAAGGCTAAAAGAAATACAAAGGAAATGGACTTTTGGGTGATATTGCAAGGTGGGTCATTTTAGCTTCTCAACACCTTCCAACAAAATTCTAGTTTTAATCCCATGTGTAAAACATGTAGTCAGAGTTCCTAAGAACTAGACCATAACCAACCAAAATTAGACAATAGATTTCTAATAATGTCCAGCATGTATCAACTTTTGAACATACCAACTAATCTTCGTATTGGATCTTTTCAACAATATCATACTAACATGGTGTCATGGACTATATGAATTCATATAAGTTTTTAAAAAGGTTTCCAAAATATATGTTTGGAAGGTTGTAATTTTTTTTTAAATTATAGGAATATAGAATGGTCTAGAATGTTGAATTGATAGAAGGTTTTAAAACTTACCAATACAATAGAAAAATGTAAAAGGTTGAATTGGTGGAAGGTTTTAGAAACTTGGTGAAATCCTAAAAGGTCTTCAAGAATAGTATAAATAAGAGGTTTTGAAGGCATTTCAATCTCACAAACACAATTTGTGACCAAAAAATAATGCATTTTCATTTCAACACTAATTAATTTTGTATTGTGTTTTGTTCCATCAATAAAGCCTTATATTTCCCATTCATGACTTATAATTTAGTCATTACTTGTTTTCAAATTTACATCATCTTTCCATCAAAACTTCATGTTGTCTTTAAATCAAGGTCTTGTTATAGTATCTTTTTTTAGATTCCATACTAATTAAATGTTAGATATTGTTAAAAAAATTCGTATTAATTAAGTATGGGTATTGGAGTTTTTTTTAAAAAGTTCATCTTGGCCTAGTTTTGATAGGGCCCAAGGCTAATATTTTATTAACATGAACCAAGAAAATACATGATATGGAAATCATTATAAACTTGGTATGAAATTAGTACTATTTCAAATACCAGATGATAAACAAAACATAATACAAGGCTTACACTATATCATCAATTAATTGTACATTGACATGTATAATTGTGACCCCAAGGCTATGGCTTGAATTAAGCTGTTTTTAAACCATGGTGGTAAATTCACTATAAAATGACCAACAATTACCCTTTTGATTGATTTAAAACCAATGGTTTGGCCATTCAAGCTGATGTGGCAAAACATGACTTAAAAAGAAATGATTAACAAGCCTACTCAAAAAAAATTCAATTATTATGACCTCAAAAATGTACATATTATTGTGTAAAGGTATACATAAATTATTTTCAAGAAAATGTCATTCTTACATCATTAAATTCATTTCAAACTTATTCTTCAATGTTCCCATAGTATATTTGAAACACTATTGTATGCTTGAATACCCAACATTTTAACATTTGGGTGGAATCATAGTTAAAGGACTATTTGGACCATCACAATTGCAATTTTTTTGAATTGTCAATCAATGTAAAGACATTATCAAATCTTCTAATATTTATGCTAAAATATATTTAAGTAGAAATCATATTTTTTAAAATGATTGAATTGTCAAAAAAACAAATTCATAATGGACTTTTGAAATGATGACATTATGTCTGTCACAGAAATAAAATGAAAATGTGGAATCAAAAAGTATGTTATAGTAACATCAACATAAAAATTGAAAGATAAACCACCAATAATTGAGGAATTTAATAATAAGATCCATTGAAACTTTTCCAATACAAGAAATATTGATTTATTTATTCTTAAATGTCATATTTTTGTGATATTTTATCATTTATAGTCGATTTCACATTGAAATATTCAAAATTTCACATGAATTTTTGAACCAATCACATATATAATGATATTTAAAAGGTGATATACCAAATTTTTTATCATAAACATATGAGATAATTTCCTATGATTTTGACTAGTAATGTGTGATTCCCCTTTTGACTAGTAGGAATTTTAACTAATGTAAAATATTTTCAAAATGTCAAAATTCAATCACATACCCATAATTTTACCCATTTATTCAATTTACAATTGGAAAATGTGTAAAATTTAAAAATGGTTACATGTGTTGTTGGTTTTTTATTGTGAATTTATCCATTCAAAAAGTCTTGAAGAATATTAAAGTGGGGTTGCATATTCAAGACAATGACTTGTAACATAAGTTATGATTATTTGAATGGATGAGAATGAAATGGCCAAAATCATTCTCAACCATCAAATCTTCCAAGGATTACAACTTTTGAAAACTTTTGAACCAAAGGTGAAATGAAAGAGTAATGAACTCTTAAGTGATGAAACTTGTAAATTGGGAGTCTTTAAATTCCCATTTAAAAGTTTTAGGAAAAACAACCATTTTGATCTAGCCTTTGTGTGATTTATTAGGAGGGAAAAAATGGTGTCTCTTCCAAGACTAGGCCATGGCCATGAGTTTTATGAATTTGTGCTACCATGTGGTTCATCCATAACACATTTTGGTTCCAAACTACATTAACCACCTTCTTTTTGCGGTTTGAACAATTTGACATACCTATAACTTTAATTTAAAAGGTTGTCTTGGTCTTATCTCAAAGCTTAACAACCCTCTTTATTGTTGGAAGTTAGGGAGTGTTTTTTGGGTTTGTATTCCATTACAAAATTGGAAAATGGTATGATTAGCACCACTTGATAAACCATGAGGTTTGTTTGTCATACTTATTTGACAATATAGGTGAAAGTTTATAGTGAATTAACAAGTTTTACCATGTGGTTGTAGAGTGGCATGATGACCCTGAACTGGTTAAACCTTTAATTAATGTTTGACTGAAATGGTCCCAATGGATGGCCCCCACAATTGTGCTTAAAAGTCATGCAAAATGTTGGAATTTTGATTTCATGGAGTTATAAAAGACTCCAAGTTGAATGTTTTAGTTTTTTTTTAAAAATTAGATGAAAAATGAAAATTTGTTATCGTTCAAAGTTTAAACTTTTTAGTTTTGAGCAATTGTAAGTTTTTTGAGACTTGGACCAAGATGTTGTGTTTCATTTATTGTAATTTTTTTGTGGTGGATAAAAGGCATGCATATGTATCATGTGAAAAAAATGTCCGAAAAAGAGGTGAAATGGATGAGTAATGGATGGTTGAAGGTGACCATCCAAAAAAAGTTTAACAAAAACATTGATTTCATCCTTTTTGGAATAGCCATGTATTTTGGATAGTTTGGGATTGTGATAAGGAATGGCACTCCATCATTTGATTCAAGTATTATTTTCAAAATGATGAAAACATAGGGTAGCAAAACTTTTCATTGACTTTCACTTTAGTGTTGCATAAAACTACCCACGTATTCATATCATGTTGGGCAGCTCACAAAAAATCCTATAAAGAATAAATAGACACAAAAGATTATCATTGCAAAAGTAGGCCCTATTCAATGATGTGACACTTAGAATCCATGTATGTCATGTTATAACCATTACTCCTTTTAAAGAATACTAGGGGATTGGAGGACCAAATCAGCTTTCCATGATGTTTTAATGGCTACATTAGAATTATTACATTTAAAAATTTAGTCTAAGAATCATTATTATTCTTAAAAGTTGTTATAAGCTCTAAAAACAACTTGTTTAAAGTGAGCTCCTTACACCTCACTCCTTACCTTCTTTGTCATTTTACTCTTCCCTTTGTTATGGTTGTCTTGCAACTCCCTTTATTGTGGTCTTGCATAACCAAATTTAAAGTTTATGGTGAACTCCATCATGTTCCTCTTCATTTACATTTTTGGCAAATGTAAGTGGTGGTATTGTGATTATCTTACATTCTTAGCATTGTTGCAAGCTTCATCAATACGTTGTTATAAGTGAGCTTCATACACCTTACTCCTTTTTTTCTTTTTTTTTTTCTTATGGTTGTTTTTCAATTCCTTTCATTTTGGTCTTACATACCAAGGTTTAAGACTTATATGGTGAGCTCTTCCAAGTTGTTCCTTTTCATATATATTTGCAAGTGTAGGTAATGATGTGGTCATTTTACAACTCCTAACATTGTTGCAAACATCATCAACACCTTGTTTCAAGTGAGCTTCTTACACATTATTCCCTACCAATTTTTTCATTTTGCATTATCTTTTCTTGTGTTTATTTTGCAACTATTTTCATTGTGGTTTTGCATAATAGGGTTTAACTTATGACGAACTCCTTCATATTGTTCCTTTTCATTTAATTTTGCAAATGTAGGTGGTGGTGATGTGGTCATCTTGTAACTTTTGCACATGTTTTCATTGTGGTCTTACTTTGTTGTGTAGAAAATCATAGTTGTCAATTATAAGTGAGAGGTGCAATACCTTTATTTTTTTGCAAACCATAACCTCCAAGGACAATTCAAAATGCAAACCTTCATTTTTTCACAAACCATAATATCCATGGACAATGCAAACTACAATATTATCATTTTTTTTACAAACCCTACTCTGTCATGGTAATGGAAGGTGTAATAAACCCCAATGCCCATTTGTTATAAGCCTTTTTTTTCGGTGGGAGAATGAACACATACCACAATATCTTTTAGAAATGTGTGTTCCATTTCCTTTTTATGTATTCCCTTTCCATGAAATATACAAAAGTTTTTTTTGGTTTACAAGTAGTTTACTTTATGATAATGGAAATGAAAGTTAGATTTCATGATTCATGTTTTGATTTCATGTATAGGGCTTTGGCAAGTGAACAAGGGTATTTAGACTTAAAAGATTTAGCCCCATCACCAAATGAAAAAGTTTTTGTAGTCTCCTTGCCTCTAGATGATCTTGCATTGAAGGGCACCCATAACTTCTTGTTCAAAAATATTCATATAAACGCCAAAACCTTTACCACTAAAGAAACTCAATTGTGCATAAACTTCATGTTGACTTTGTTAAAATAAATCAATTTTTAAGTTTACAATGTATGATGTGAAGAAATGTTAAATGTATGTGAATTTTATAATGTTTAATACTTACACTTCTAAAGTTATTCACTTACATGAATGTAAATGAAAAATATTCATTTACATGTGAAATGCATATATTTAATATACATTTACCCAATGTGTATATAAAAAACCGTATAAAGGACACATATAACATTATTCTAACTTGCAAACTCCCTATGAACTTTGGTTTTGCAAGGCAAATTTAACATGTTTGTGATGAAGATGGTATAAATTATAATGACTAAAGGAGCTCACTCAAGACGGTGAAGTACGAGTGTAGGTGTTGGTTCCATTGAAGAGAGTGTTATATGTCTATAATCTTTAGTGGCGAAATATCATTAAATTTCAACTTTGAAAGGTGGCCTTCTACCTCTATGCTTAAATAATAGGGCAAAAAAAAGGGAAAAATCACCAAAAGGCTACATACTAGAGTAAGTATTTTGCCTACAATTCTTTCTAAACCCTAATTCCTCTTGCCATCCATGGTGAGCCCACAACAATCCTAGGTGCTAGATGGCTCCATCAAGCCATCCAATATCACCGTCTATTGCTAATCATTTTCCTCTTTCACCAAGACTACAATGCCCATTATCTTTTTCTCATCGCTTGTTGTCAAGTATGAAAAAGGTGGGATCACCATCACTAGTTATGACTCTTTGCTTGAGTTTGCCAAATTTTACAGTTATGAAGGTTTTAGTTAGGTTTTGGTTTCATGATGTGCAATGGGGCATGGGCCATGGCTTTTAAGATTTGATGATTTAGTTGACCATTCAAGAATCACCATTGTTCAAAAATCAAAGCACACTAATGAGTTTTGATTATAGTTTGTAACTTGCAACTAGCCAACTCGGGCAACAACTTGGATTAGACCACTCAATCAACTGTTCAAAGCATTGCATCAAACTTGGGAGGATTCAAGAATTGCAAACTATAATTTGTAAAGCGCTATTGTGCATTGAAAGGCTATGATGTGTCATTGCATCATGTAATTTGCAAATTGAGGTCATTATTGGTCAACAATTGTTAATTGATCATCGCCATAGCTCGATCAAACTATGAAAAGATGCAATTTCAATTCCCAAATCCCAACTTCTTCTAGCGTTACCTTAATTTTTTCTTTCCAAATTGCTATAATTTGTGATTTTGGATTTTGGAGTTTGTAATGTGCACATTGCGTGCTATGTAATGGGATGATCATTGGTGGTTTGTGTCATTATGCAATGTGCACTGGAGTTTGTTGGTTCACTAGTTTGTGTGTGCATTATGTTGTGTACTTTGATTCAATAGTAGTTATTGATGGACAAATCACAATTGTGGATTTTGGAATCAATTGCAATTTGCAATAGGTGAATTGCAAACTTGGCATTTTAAAGATTTTTGATGGAGGTATTCTATAAATCTCCAACATTTTTCAGTAGTTTTCAATTTTGAGCTTTTTTCATGGTTTTGTGTGATTGAAAGGTCCAGGGTTTTCATTGAACTTCAATCAAATAACTATTAACAAGGGGCCAAATTGAAAGTAGATCAGGGTATAAACAACTTAATGGCAAGCCAAAATGTGGGTAAATCAGTTGGTTGACAAACCAAATAGAGGGTAAATTGGTTAGTTAACAAGTTGAATAACATAAAATATACATATCGATTTGTAAACAAGTGCATGCCATAGTTTGGGCAACCAACTGATCATCATTGACAAGCCTAGTGATGAATAAAACTTAAAGTAGTTACTATAAATGATTAGTCATAGGACATAACTCTAGGATGCCTATAAATAATAAAGCAAAAAACTAAGAAGGGGACTATATATAGGAGGACTAATAAAAATATTATCCCCTTCTAGTGTGTGTGTCTAATGTGCATGACGATTGATGTGTTGAATGGAGAAAGTGATTGTATGTTTCTCAATGGAGCATCTAGATATACATTTATGTAGTCTAAGTAGTTGTATGACAAGTTGTTAATGAACTTATTATCAAATTGTGCCAAGTTATCATTGAATACGTGGTACTTAGATAAACCCCAAGGGCAAGAACCCATGTATTATGGTTTGTCTCAAGCTCTGTAAAAAACCATATTTTATAGTAACAAGTTTGATCAAGCTTATTATTTCACATCTTATTGATTTCAAGGTTTGATGTTCTTTGAATTTTCTATCTTTAGATTTTCAATTCTAGACTTGTCAATGAATATTTCCAAATTTTAAAGGTTTTGAAGGATTATTGGTTATAAACTATAGAGTGCACATCGCAAAGGTTTAAGGTTTAGTGGTTGCAATCTACAAACTATAATGTAGAACTTTAGGGTTTACTAATTGCAATCTACAAACTGCACTATGCATTATGTAGAACTTTAGAATTAATGGTTGTAATCTACAAAATGCATTGTGCATTAATGTAGAACTTTAAGGTTTAATGGTTGTAGACTACAAGTTATAGTGTACAACTTTAAGGTTTATTGGTTGTAGTCTACATATTATAGTGTAGAACTTTAGGGTTTACTAGTTGCTAACAACAAAGTTGGGGTTTATTGATTATTGATAATAAAGTTGGATATTGTTGCTATAAGTCTTACAAATTGTTTTATATTATTGTGTTTCTTTTTTAAACATGGCACCTTTACAACCTCCCCATAATTTCAAATTCCGTCTTTTCTTTTTTCAAATTAATGAATCAGATGTAACATCTTTTAACAACCAACCTTTAAACCTTATCCCTTTTGATCTTGAACCTTTTTTTAATGCTTAAATTTGGATTTATATTGAAGAGTCTAAAAGGAAATGGAGGGATTATAAGTTAAATAAAGTGTTTCAAAATGTTTGGAATGTTAAGCTGCTATGGGTTAAATCGGTGGTGGATGCACATGCAAGGTGGATTAAGTAAAATGCAAGGTCTATACTGAAATAAAGGGCAAGGAAAAGTTATCGGCCCCTAAATTGGACATCCTTGAGAAGTGTAGTGGGAGAAAGAAGGTCTTAATTACAATCCCATGAATTTGTAAAATGTGGTGGGTGCGAACAAGATAACACGAGCCACACCCGCTTGCTTAGGGGAGTGCTTTTGGGGGAATATTTTCACAAAAGTTTTCAAAAAAATCTTTAAAAATTTTGAAATTTTTTTAATACTATTATGTTAAGGTTATGTAAAAGCTTTCAAGAAATATTTCATTTTCAAAAGTTTTGAACCCCATTCACAAGTCATTTTTGTGTTCAAAAACAATCATTACAGTGCTTAATGAATGTTTTTGAGAACTTTTTATTTGTTGGATATTTTTCAAATTAATTCACATGTTCAATGATATATTAGGAACCTTACAATACAAAAAAATCTTAAACTTTTAACACCAAATTAAACCGCCATTTTTAAATGTGAAAAATTAAACATGCACTACACTTGTTGTGGCTTTTGTTTACGTGATTGCACCCTAATGAGTATTACATGAACAATGATTATGTCCATGTTAAGAATGAACATTTGTATTGTTCAATCCAAAAGGACACCATTGCTAACCAAATCTACCATGCTACTGTTGGTGAAAGGAAAAAAAAATTGGTGTAATTTTTTTTCTTTCCATATGCTAGCTAAAGGCAAACCTATGATTAACTATAAAAACATGAGCAAGTTGCTACATTTCCTTGATGTGAAGTTTTTTCCAAAAACCCACTGGTCAAACATAGTTGGTTGGGATATGACAATTTGCATGCATGATTTGGTTGTCAACAAAACCAAATCTTTGTTTGAAGATGTTAGGCTCATCTCTTTTTTTTACAATGAAGTCACAACTTCTGATCAATATTCCTAGATTTCCATTCATGCTTATGTGGTGGAAGATTGGCAACAAACACCTATGTCATTATCCTTGTAACGTGTGGTTGATGGGACCACTTCTAATAACTTGAAATGTGAATTGGTGGATGACATGGTGTTGTTTGGTGATTTTTGTTAAGAAACAATTACATTTAAACTAATTGCATTTGGAGCTAATGGGGTGAATGTGTTTCAGGGCATCAGAATAGGTGTGATCACAATTCAATTGAAAAAGGAGAATGCACCATTCATGATTGGTGTGCATTATATGAGCCACCGCATTAATCTCATAGTCCAATTTTTTTTTTAAATGGGCATTGTGAGAAAGATTGAGGATGTGATGCAAAGTTTGTTAACTTGGCTCATATTGTGGAAATAGGGCGTCAATGAATTTTGAGGAACATCAAAACCTACTAGATTTCTATGCTATTCCCAACTAAGAAGGTTTTGTCTAAGTATTGAGTGCCTTGGTTTTAAAAATGCATAAAAATGCTAGCAATAATACTCAAGCTACCCATAATTTGGAATTGTTTTGTAATTTGGAGGTAATGATGGGGCTTTCTTGTATTATGCTCATGTCGAAAGTGCTCAATGACTTGACAAAATTCTCCCAACCTTGGCAATGCTTTGTTTGTAATTTTGTTGCTACATTCGAATTGTGCCAAACATATTTCTACTGTTGATATAATGACCCCTAGACTACTTACATGCATGATGTGTTCAATGGATATCACAACTTGTTGAATGGCACATCAGACATGGTGGTGCATGAATGGGCACATGATTTGGATACTGGTTTTGAAAACTTGAGTTTCCAAATTGCTTGCATTTTTGTCATGATGCATTAGTGGTGTCTTAAAACATTAGTCTACGTGCCTATTACTCATGTTATCTTCCAACAAACCATTAATCAAGTGCAAAAGTAATGTTTTGAAGTTATAATTAAATTCAATGATGAGTTTGAAAAGCAATTTCCTATGCAAGATGTCATGGATGTTTTGGGTGTTTATTTGCAGTACAAGCTAAAATCTTCATGTGAGGTGACTTTCTCTATTCATATGACTATCTTGAAAAGGTTTTACTATCAATTTAAGAAGCTTGAATCCCAGTGTTACTTGATGTGAGTATTTTGAACTTATAATATTTTTTCTTCAAGATTACAATGATGTTTAATGTTCAATGCACTATGGACTAGCTAATGGATCTAAGTCCAATGTCCAAATTTTAGAAAAGGCTTTCTAGCAATGCTTTATTATGTGTTTGACTTGCTGGATTCATGAAAATGGCAAAATTGGTTGTGATTCAAATTATGGGTTTTATGGAAAATGAGAGAACTTTTTCAACCTTGACCTTGATGAAGACAAGTTTATGGAACCATCTATGTGAACATTTGGATATGGTGGTTTGGATGTTTGCACAACCTTTTTATACCATTGATACCTTTCCTTATGATGATGCCATCACAACTTGGACTCATGAGAGAGCTAGGAGAGGTCTTTTGGCTTGATGTGTTTTAGCTTCAATGCCTTTGAGTAAATTTTTCCTTCCAAGCTTTTGATTTTATTTGTATGATTGAACTAATGTGTGGCTTGTAGGTTAGGATCATGTGCTGCCACTAGGTGTGATGTTTTCCCAAACAAGGGTTCAATTCCCTCACATGATTTGTCAATTTATTTTTTACTTGCCATTCCAATTCTCCAACACTTGCCAAATGGCTCCAATTTTCTTACTACTATAGCCTAAATTCAAACTCTGTCAAAACTGAATTAGCCACTATTCACATACACAATACAACCTACAATAGCCAAATACACCACAGCTCCAAAGAGAAAGTAGCCATTTTTTTTTCTTAAATAAAATTATAGCCAGTCAAAAGATGGCCATGCATGTGATTGTAGCCACCTAGGTTGCTAGCTCTAGCAAACAGTAGCCACTTAGGCCACTTCCAAAATTCCTTAAAAAAACACTGGTATGTACCGACCTCGGATTTCACCGACTTCTCACTGGCCACTCTGGTCGTTGTGGTCAACATGGATATTGCTGACATGACCGTATGACCCACTTATGATTTTCCAAATGCTTACCTGCGAGACGTATTAGGCACAAGTGCCTGGCAAGTTAGTAAGGGGATAATTACATCCGCTACCAACAGACTTGAAAACCAGGTTCTGATCAGGTTGAACATGTTTTGATAATCTGAAAAGAACTAAAGTTTCAACATCTAATTAGGAGTGGTGGAGACTCGAGAGGACTGAAGGAAAACAAATAATGAGCTGCCCAGCAATGATGTGGAGGCATATATATATATATATATATCCGCAAGAAATTATTTTAGGATTCCCTGTGGGACCATCAAGAAACACTAGAATTTCCCCTATGCAAACCTGAACTGGTTTGTTTGACAATTGGAAAATGCAATGATTCCTCTGGTTCACAGTGAGAAAATTAGAATAAAACATTGCATTATTGTTCCCACTATTAATAGTAGAAATAAAAGCCCATTGTGAATGAATTATGAAGCAAGTCCCCCTCCTTATATAGAGGAACTTTGCTTTCAAATGCCCAGTGGGAACCCCAAATTCTTTAGTGTGATTGAAGGTTTTGGGGTTCATTTTTATGATTGGAAAAAGAGATATATCACACCCAATAGCAAATGTACATGCAATTTAATCATATTTTCTTGACATTGTGTTCAAAGGGCAGTTGACAGGTGGGTAATGTTAGTTTGATCCATGGTTTTTTTTTTCCATATTCACTCTTGGCAGTTCCCAAATTGGAGTTTTCCCTCCATTGAAGTTGGATACACATGTTGATCAGGCTGGGCCCACAGTATGTATTGTCAAAATCCATCATAGAATGTCAAGTGAACAGAAAGTGTCTCAAGTTCAACTTTAATCTTCAATGGTTTGCAATCATCAATCCAAGGGGTCTAGAAACTGACCCAGCACCCACCAATGGACCATCCATTGGAAACCCAGTATGACTCAATAGTGGATGATCCACAACTGACCAAGGATCCACCTTGGCGACCTATCTTGTAAACTCTTCTACACCCTCTCCCCTCACAATAGGTATCTAGGTGACTACTAACTACTTTGTAAGTGGGTACATATCCTATGTAAGTAGGGGAATGTAAGCGGTTACTATGTTGGTAGGTAATTTAGGTAAGGCACTTGGTGCTACTAGGTAGGTAGATACATGTCCAATAGTTGGTACATTGGTAATCGCTGTGATTAGATATTGGACAGGAATGCAATGCAAAATCGCTTCCTGTCCACAGATCATTCATCTTGCATGGTATGCTGGTGGGTGCTAGTTCTCTCTCTGCCTTGAGTGTGAGTTCATTGGACATAGTACCATAGTATTGTCACAAAAGACCCCAATTTGAGCCCTGGAGGTCTTGAAGGTATGGAAAATTACAATCCCAAAAGAACAAGGAAAAGAAACCTAAGTCAAAGGAGGGAGGAACCAAACTTTCAATAATTTGGCAGGGAGCTGCCAGAATAGTTTATAATTCATATGATGTTCCCTTCAGGATAAAGATCACATCTGGCCAAATAGACACAAGAACAGCATGCTCAAGTAGTGTATAATTGCAGGCAGAAACGATTGAAGTCGGTCACTGGTAAGTTGACTCTTGTGCACCACACTTTAATGCGGCCGCGTACTACTCAGCTAGAAGTTGCAATCCTGTTTGCTCTGACTTTTGATCCCAGAGAGTCATCTTGTACATTAGTGCTTGTTGCAAATGCAGGTGATTAAAAAAAAAACAGCTGCCAACTAAACAATAAGAAATTATTTTGCCTAAAGAGCTCTTCTGGATTGTTGACAGGTAGTGCTTTTGGTGCCATGGCCCCATGGGTGTATGTATATATGTGTGCAGTGTATGGTCAGTGATGACAACGGCGAAGAAATGAATGAGACGAACACTGATTGCAGAACTAGGCCTAGTGGCCTCCACTCCTTGCTGAGTTAGTTAGCTGCCATGTGCCAGTTGCCGATTCCGAATAAAATCTTGCGTACATCCCCTACCCATCCAGACACCCACACCTTTCACCGTGTCTGATAAATGGGGTAATATGTACCCAAGGCCACAGAGTCTCTCACATTATAATATATAGCAATATCCATTTCTGTAACTGATATTGTGCTGCTGTCAGGAGGCTGAGACTTTTATGTGCTTGCCAGAGTACGTTCTCCAGCATGATCTCTACTTATATTCGAGCTCCTACCCGCTCTTGCAGATAACATCAATGGTGTGGAAGGACATTTGCTAATTTCTTCTTGAACACAGTAGAATTACGTAGGACTTTGTGTTGACAAGCTCTGGTCAAACTTTGAGGACTGCACTTGTGAAGTAAGTGCTCAGCTCTTTTGAAAATAACAGCTTATGATGAAGAGACCAGAATTAAGCAAGCAGCTTGGTGATGCAAGTTAGTGCTGAAGGTTATGAGCTGCAATCAATTCTGCCTGCCAGACTATATCCTCCTCCAACTGCTGATCAAGTTCCTGATCATGATGCTAATTGAGTTTGATCTGATTTGGGTGTTGGGGTGCTTCTGTCTGGCACCCTCTTTTTGCACTTTTCAAGTTGCCAAGGAAAGTATAACCAATAATGGTCCAATAAAGTTTTACTTGATTCCAACCCTAGTAAAGCAGGTGAGGTACCATCACACACATCTACAGCTCAGAATCAAGCAATCTAATAGAAGAGGGAATTAGAGTCCCTTGCTCAGAGGTAGTCTCTCCTAAGGTACCCAATCTAGTACATTTAGATAGTAAATGAACTTATGGCGACTTCAGACAAGGGTCCAAGGTCCAGGGACCAATGAATTCAAGCAATCTTATTGGTTGAAAGCTTTAAATTGGTCCCAAGGCCTTTAGACAAGGGTCCAAGATCAAAAAGTGGCAAATTGAGGCAAAACCTACATGGCACCTGTTTTGGAGGGAAAATCAATTGGTTCGGACCAAAAAAGAGTGCTAAGGAGAGTTCCTGATTTGGAGAACCAAGAATCAGGCTAGGGACCAAGGTACAGTCCGATTCAAGGATTCAATTTGCTTCAAATCAGTCCAAATTGGTTCCTAGGAAATTGTACCCTCATCTAAAGTGGGCCCTAATCTCTCTTTGAAGTAATACTTTTTGAGGCAAAGCAAAAATCATCCACAAAGCAAGCTAGAAATCTATACATGAACACCATGGCAGAAATGGTGTTATCACTGTTTTTGTTACATCTAACCAAGGGCATCCTTTTTCCTAAAAGTAACCTCATAACTTTTTTTCTTTGTTTTTTGAAAACTTGCCCAACTTTATTCCAAGGAAACAAGAAGACAAGGGAAGCATAATGGACAACAACAAAAGGCAAGGGCCAAGAGTAAACAATAAACAATTAAGCAAATATCCCAACAAGCCAAGGCATTCATTGTAGAGATAATAATTCATATGCATATGGTTACAAGTAAGCCAGATTCAAGGATGGGTGGTGGGTTAACAAGCGGTGGGAAATGGGAGGTGGTTGACCACTACAATATGGCTTTAAAACTAGAAGTTTTTAACATCTTTTGTAGTGTCATATAAAATTCATTGTCTAAAAAGGATTTTAAAGATCAAGACAGGTGGAATGTTTTGGGCCTTTTATCCTTCATATGTTGTTGACACAAGCCTATAGGAAAACCATCAACTTGTTTGTGTTGATGATCAAAATTTTCTATTGCTAAGGGCATGGATTAGTAGCTTGGTGGCAATCTTTGTAGTTCCTAATTTCCTTAATTTGGTCTACCTTTTAAGTTGCAAATCTTGACATCAAAATCATTTGCAATAGGTTGGCATGTGTGGGATATGTAATGATGATGTCAACTACAATGTGAACCCTATCATTAGATAAGGCTATGTTGACAAGTCAACAATAGATCTATTTCATGAATGAAAGAAACATATGAAGTTGTTCATGTACAAGTTGAAAATCAACTTCCCGAGCAATGGATGCAATGGCATCTTGCACTACATCATGTGTCTGGGTCATTATTGTGTGTGCATCTCAAAAGGTGGATACTTAATAAGTTGAAAGGTTTTTTGTACACACAACAAAGAAAGCTTGCCACTAATAAACATGGGAACCCTATCTAGATCAAATTGTGAACACCTCTTTGAAAAACATATTGAAAGAGGTGTGGGTAAAAGTGAGGTAATAAGAGACAACAACTCTTTCCTAAGTTATTGTGACTAATCCGAAGAGGTTGATGTGGCAACATGGGATTAGTTTAAAAAATCCTAAATGGTGTTGAAAATTTGTCCTTAGATAATGTTTTTACATTGTTTCACAATGCTAAAAAAACATTAAGTTATGATTTTAAAACACATTAAAAAATATTTTATGTTCATTGGATTACTCTCACACTTATTTTGATATTAAATTATTGAAATGTTTATATTATTGATATATTATAATGGACATACAATAAATGCAAAACAAAATTTCAATATTAATTTGATGTACTAGACTTACAAACATGTCAACATTGGTAATAGTGATAGTGAATCTTTTTACCATGATTTGACATGTATGTTGATGCACACATTTTGAAATGGAAGCCTCTACATGTGCTAAAATTGCCTACCCCTAGGTTACTCAAAAAGGGGAAGACACATTTGAACTAGGATGGGCAAGAGGTCATAAGTTGCCAATAGATGTTGTTATAAAGGAGATCACCGTTGTTTACATCGGACAAGGTTTCAAAAAGGAAAGGATGTTGATTAAACAAATTGTCACATGAGAATATAGACATATATTGTGCTTAAAAATAAATGTAACCCTAAGCTTGTCCCAAGGTATTGGTGGTAACTTTTTGAAATGATAGTAATAGAAAAAAAAATCTTTGAAGCACATTCTTTAGTTTCACACATTAGGACAAGAGGGGTGTGTGAGAACTTCAACATGGGAATAGGGCAAAATAACATTCATGGAAACCTTTCAATCAATTCACTTGCACAAGCCAATGCAAATGAAGCCAAATTGTGTCATGGACTTATTTCAAACTCACTTTAGACTCACATGGTTTAAATTTTGGAAGAGGCACCATTTTCCTCCATATAATATATTTTGGAGTTGTGAATGGGGACTACATTGAAATGGCAAAAATTCCCCAAAGTCTCAAAATGGATTTGCAAAGCTTAAATACATAGTGTCCCAAGCCTTTGGAACATCAAAAGTCCTTCAAAACATGTTTATTTTGAACATATGAGACTCATTACGTTATTGATTTTGTCAAGATTTTTTCAAAGAGCTAAAGATATCTTGATTTGGAAGTGATTTGATTCCCCAAATTGTTGAAATAGTGGTCAAATGTCATTTTGGTAGTTTGATTATCAACTAAATTTTGAGCCAAAACTCCCACTACAAATGATTAAATGTTTAATGTGACCCAACTACAATATTTTACTCTTCAAGAACTTTCCAATGGTCTAAAGAGGGCCCAATTTGGACAATGTTTCATCTTTCAAACCTTATTTCTTACCAAAATTGTAAGACACCCCATATGTCACATTCCCAAAAAAGGGAATGCATTTAGGAATGTCAAGGGAACTCCTTGCACTCCCACACACTTACTCTTCACAAAAGAAATGTTCTCATGTGTCTCCTTTACCTAAGTTTATAACATTATGTTTATTCTCAAAATAAAAATATTACTAATATAGGGTAAGTATTAAGATTTTTATAAAAAGACACCATATGTACAATAGACTTATTATAGGAACTAATTATTAATAGGTTCAATTAGTAAGATGGAAATAGTGTAATTTATACAAAAGATTTAGAATAAAGAGGGGCACTAATATGGTGATATCTACTTGGTCAAAACACAAAGTTGATGAAGGTTTCTATGTAACAACTTGATGGTCTAGTCATTTGAGTTGCAATACACACCTTGTTTGCTTGATTTTGGAACTCAAAAACATCATTTTCTCCTTCATATTTATTTTTTCCATTTGAAAAAAAATTATGTAATGATTTTGTGGGTGCCAAAGATAGTCTTCATCATTTGAAATGTTAGCTTGTATTGAATTATTTGTCATTATGGGTAACAACATGGTAATAGGAGCCACCTTGGAGTAATTGGCCCCTTTTTAATATCTCAATTTAACATCAATATAAACTTAAAAGTAATTCAATAAATATATATAATATCTCATGGCACATTTAAAAGCATGTAACTAGTGTTTTTCATGCTTAAAAAAATAGTGAAATAATGTAAAAAACATTGTCACAATATGACTAAGGAAATACCAAAAACTTTTATTACCTTGCTTTTATCCATGTGTTTTTAAACCTAAAATCAAGCATTTCATGATGCATGATGTTTCTTTAATCATGCAAAGTCACCTTACTTCTTTCATCACTCCTTGCAACCTTCAACTAAAACTAAAAATTCAAACAAATGTATGGGCCAATATGAAAACATAAAATTTGAATTAAGTTTAGGATGGTTAAAAATGTGGATATTAAATCTTTAGATAAGAATAGGTTCGAAAAAATTAAAGTTCCCTTACATGATACTACTCACACCATACCCTTTTAGGTGCGCATAATGAAAAAAATAAACATATTGTCATTATAGAATCAACTTCAACATATGTTTGTTAAATAATTAATTAATTATGAATTATCCATTCTGAAAAGATAAAATATTCCAAAATATTCTTCATTTTATTTCACAAATATATATTTTAAGAATAATAACTTCTTAAAAATTTCTAAAAAACAATTGTGTCAAAGTCGTTAAGGTATTACAATAGTTGTTTTAGTTACATTCAAGAGGTCTTGGGTGAAAACATGGTAAAAAGAGCTAGGGGTCCCAAAGTTATAAAAGTTCTTTTCCAATAACTACACATGGTAAATGTCATTTTTCTATTGGTTTATAACTTTAAATTTTGTATTTTGAATATCCAATTTAACATTGCATATTAGATATAAATACATTTTGATTACAAATTGATTTCATATCATGTATATTATCCATTCATGCCCTTTATTACATAAATATGAACAACTTTTATTAAAACCACATTTTCAAAATTATCCACAATTTTTATTGTCAAAAACACTTTTGAGCCAAATGTGCTCAAATGGGTTATAAAAGAAAATCATTAGTTCAATTTTTTTGCCCTTCTAATCATCAATATCAAAATTCTCTCCAATTTTCAAAAGGAATCATGCACATTTAGTATAACAAATGACGTTTGAAAAAAACAAAAACAATCCATTTTCAAGGAACTTTGAGGGCTTTGAACATGCAAAAACATTTTTGATTTGTGTCAAGCTTTGAGCATGTAAACTTTGCAATTAATAGAAAATATTCCGAAAATCGTTATGACAATCCAAACTATTATACTTCCTTTGTGATTTTTCGAACGTAAAAAAATGTAGTTTTAATGAATGTCCATTCACTTAGGTGGTTCTTTTGACGATATTTTTACCCCTTTAAATTTTACACACTATATAATGACTCTTTAGTAGAATGTAACATACCATCCAAGTGCCATACAAGTTAGTCCACACTATTCAGTGGTTGTAACATCTTACAATTTTATTATTACAATCTTTCACAACTAAATGTTTTTCCACTTGCAAATCGTCACAAACCTGCTTCAAAATGTACATAAATTATGGTGGATGTAGTCTAGAAAATAAAATTGATGTCAACAATGGGATCTACATAAGATTTTCAAGAACATGCACCTTTCAAAAGATAATTTGTTTTGTTTCTAAATTTTCACAACTTAAAAAGCTTTACAATACTAAGATTCAATTCTAACAATTTAACTTAGACTTTCATTAAGGTTTCAAAAGAAGTTTCTCATGAATGGGTTTTTTATTTCATAGTACAAAACATATTTATAGTCATGACGTATCATTCAAAATGAAATTCAAAACCAATATTTGTTTTTAATAACATTTATTAAGTCATGAAACCAATCCATATTTTGGAACTTCCACATTCTCCACTATTAGAAATGGGTGTATTTTTATGGAAAAAAATCTATATAAATGTTTTCAAAGTGGTTGAAAGTATGATTAAGAATATCACACCTTCATTTTTTTAGGCCCATTGAACTTTGAAAAAATATAATAAACACTTAAAGAAGGGTTTTTAATAAAAACATTTGTTAAATACATTGACCATGTTGGATAAAATCTGAAAGTTTAATGATATGAGACATATTTTGAATTTTGATGTTCTTATTCATTGCATTTTCAAAAAGTTTTTAAAATGTAACAATGATTTTATTTTTTTGTTTTGGTTAGGAATATTTTTGAAACAAGGTTGGCTTTTTATTTATATAAATTTTTAAAGGTATTTTAGATGTTATCATGTTTGAATTATTTTTGGGGTAATTAATTGAGTAGATATAATTTAATTATTAATTTCCAAAGTTCAAGAACATGATTCTTAAAGGGGCCATGACAATTAGGAATATAAATTTGTGACAATTCCCACATTTTTTTATTCTGATCAAAACTTAAGGCCATATACTTTGTCATGCAATGGATAAACATGAAAAAAAATTTCTATTGTTGTGATTTTAAAAAAGAAAAAGGCCTGGGAATATTATTTGGTTTCAACCCTAATAATCAAATCATCAATTGAATATTTATATGTAATCAAATTATTGTTATTTTTCTTTTTATTTCGGGGTGGGGTTAAATATGATGTTAATGTAAGGTAAAGCTTGAGAACAAGGGCATTACTAAAATAAGGGCCCACATGAGGGGATGCCCAAGCACAACTCAATTTTAGCAATGCCCTTGCCCACATCTATCTATGAAGCAAAGCATTTTGTTTTATTTTGTCATGCTAAAATCTCCCAAACCATGGTGCTTCATGCCACACTCTTGGTATCTTTGGAAAGCTCTCAATGAGTAGGGGTGTATTGACTTTGTTTAAGATTGTTTGGAACTACAATGTGGAAACTATTGATTATTGAACCATTTTCTCAATGAAAATTTAATAAAATTGGAACTAAAAATTGTATTGGAATTTGGGGGTGTTCTTGGTGTTGTTGAAAAGCCCTTGATGCATTAATTTTAATAGAGTTTATTTCACAAATTTCATAACTAATGTGTGGAAAATATTTTTTTTGAGTAGATTTTGTTGATGGAAAATCAAACAAATTGCAAACATTGGGTTTGGAAGGAACAATCAATTGAGCACTCAATGTGTTCACATTGCCAAATTTTGAAAATTTTAATTTTGAGAATGTGAAAAATAAAAAATGTGTTCACATTTTAGCAAAAGGCACAAGCTAAACTAATACTTTATTGTTGTAAAGAGTGAAGGGGGGTTTTTTCTTCCTTCAAAATAGGCTTTTTTTACACATAAATTCATTCTAGGTGTTTAATTGTTGAATGAGTTGTACATTTTTTAAAACATGTTTTCATTGATATATTATTTAATTAAAGTCCTTAGCAATCATAACATCAATGATTGTACCATTTTGAAATTCATATGTATATATATATAGTTAGTTGTAGAACCTAATGTTCACTTTAAATGTCCATAACTTTTTTAAATTCTAGATATCATAAATTTTTTAAAAAAATATTTCACATAAATAATTTCAAACTATGTCTTTAAATTGATAACTTTGATTTTTAAATGCATTTGCCTCATTTGAATTACATACACATTGTAAAATGCCACTACATGAGATCCATATTGACTAAGTGTAACTTGCATTTGCTTCTTAAATAGGTACAACCAAATCTAATTTGGAATTGAACTTGCTTAAGATTTTTTTTTAGAGAATTGAAAATCAGAAGTCTAGAAATGTGAAGATCCGTGTTCTAAACTAGACCTAAGGTTCTATCAAATTAAAAGAAATTCCTTGGATTGTAACTTGAGGTTTTTTCCATAAACTAGAATCGGACAACATTGATTTAAACAAGAACCCAACAATATGTTTCAAAAGTTATGTCAAGGTATTAAAAATAGATATTATGATTGCCCTGAGCACCCCAAGGTTTACCCCATGTTCACACATAACCATTGGTGGTCATTGACTCGATAACTTTGTTCATGATAACATTTCATTATAAGGTGAAAATCCTTTAAGGTATACCACATAGGACGAAAAAAATTTAATCCTTACTGCAGTCCTTTTTTACTCTATATTTTGATCCCCATAAAATTTAATGAATCAAAAGTTGTCAAAATATCAGAAGGACTATATTTTAGACCATTACAATTTTAGATTCCATCATAATCATCCATAAATGTGACTTTACATGGTAAAAAAAGACTAAGTAAAAAAGATAGTAAATGTTAATGTTGTGACAAGATTTTGGTACACCTTAAAAAAATTTGGACCTATATTTTTAGCTAAAATCTAGCTTGCCTTTATTGGTGAATTTGGCCTTTCCAAGGTGGCCATGAGTCCCATTTTGAGAAGTCACAACCAATGGGGCTATTAATTTTATACTACATTATGTTAAAAGAAATATAGATTTGAAATTCCAAAATCCCCATTTAGCTTATTTTGTTATGCTCAATTAACAAAACAATATTCATTGTTCTAGTAATCAAACTTTACAATAGTTTAATAAATTTATCCTTAACATAATTTTTCTTCTTCATAATTTTTAATTTGAAAAGATATACACAATAACACCAACTTGATTAGAATGTCATAGAAAAAAATTGAAAGGTAACATGAATTCGAGTTGATGCTTATCATTATAGTTGTATGAACTATTTGTTTCATTTTAGGGGGAAATATTTGTGGCATCTAAATTGATCCAAATTAATTTTAATGTGCTATGAAAAAAAAATCCCAAATCCACTTCAATTTGAAGTTAAAATCTTCAAACATTTTTCCAAAAAAATGTTCCAATATCTATCATTCATTCAATTTATGTACCACAATTCAATGGACTAGGAATTCTTTTTGAAAATCAATAGAGGTGGAAGAATCTACAAAGCATTCAAAAGATCTTCATTTGGATTTGGAAGTAGGTGTGAACCATTGTTGGTCAATTATTCAAATGGTGTTCAAATCAAAGGTTTTGGTGTAACCTAAAAGAAAGGTCACCTTAAGTTTCACAAAGATCCTACCATCAACTCACAAACTGTAATGTATCACACTTGTTTCAATTGGAATCTTAACTATCAAAATCACAGCATCCCTATGCAATGCAAAGCTTAAACTAAGGCAAATGATGGATCAAAACACTTTAGATCCCCTCTCTACGGCTATCTTGGTTATTGGTAGTGGATTTTCACAAATTAATTAAAAAACAATTGATTTCCGAGTCAGAAGCTAATAAGGGTTGAAGAAGGTGTTAACCAGTTGTGATCCCTTCATTGACAGAACTTCAAAAAATGTCCCAGTAAACACCCAACCTTCCCATGAAGGAATGAACAACTACTTGGAGCTCCCAATGTCAAGGTACTCAACCATTCCCCAGCAATGACGAAGGCTCAATTCAAATATATCAAATTTGAGTGGTGAATTCCATTATTGACCAACCATCAAATCCTCTAGAACCTTTCATCCCTTCCATCATCTACCTCTAAAGACCTACTCAAGACTAACATTTTGTTTCTAACTCCAGCGCATTGGAATTTTGGAGTCAACAAAACATCAACTGTAACTTACAAGCATTTATCCCAAACTCAAATTCACACCAAGCAACACAGTCTAAACACCAAGTCCACAAATCAAAGCATGAGCAATTTCAAAACACCAAAACCAAAGAGCCTTAGTTGGGATTTCCTAACACCTCTTGTAGTCTTGCGCCACTATCCAGCTCCATCCTCATACCATTCTCCACCACACAGAAAAGAAAACAAAGAACATGACACTAATCCCTAATCTTTCGCTCCTTCTTAAAAGCATAGTTATCATCAACATAAAACCTCCTCATTAGACATGCTCATGTGCATGACAATATGACAAGATAAAAGGTAATTTCCAGCATCAAGACAACAACAGTGAACAATCTCTTCACACAGAAACCCTAATTCCATATCTCTTTGTCACATTGGTGCTTTCAAGAATAGACCAAAAGTTTGATTTAACCTCTGGAGGTGGTGATCAACTCCCATCTTAATCCAAATAACCTACTGGAGGCAATCATTTGCACATGTTTACTTTGATGGTTATCTAATAGAAAAGTCAGGTTCTTTGAAAAGAGCCTATTCAATATAAGCTTGAGACGTGATGATCGAATCTCATTTTATTCCAAAGAACCCTGTTAGAAGGCTGTCATTTGAGCATGTTTTGCTTTGATGGTTATGTGAAAGACAAGTATGTGAAAGACAAAGTAGTCTCAGGTGTTAGTGTTTGTGGCCAGTTCTGGTCATGTTACTCACTTAAGAAGTGCCAAGAGAACCTACTAGATTAACTTATTCATCAATTCCTTGTGCATTTTGAAGGAGTGGGGTCTTCTTGGATTTTGTTAGTAACATCTGGCTCTGGTTTTTAAAAAACAATCAGAATCAAAGAACCTCAGTTCCAGGTTTTCAAATTTTTCAAAGAACCAGCAAAGAACTGGTGGTTCTACGTTTTCAATTCTTTTTGAAGAACCAGTGGGCTTCATGAAAGAACCAGAAAAGAATCAGAGGTTTTGGGTAGGTTCTTCGACTCGGGTGTCTGATTTTTGTAAGAACCCCAGTTAAGGGTCAAAACCAGTTTGAAATGATTTTTGAGAACGGTCAAGGCTCAGAACCTGTTCTTTGATTTTTTAGAACTGCCGTTCAAGAGTACACATATAACCCTACCCTTACCCACCAGTTTTAGGTTCCAAAAAGAGAGAACCTCCCAACACTGGTTGTGACATTGGTAAATAACCGGGGGATATCCATGCCAAGTATAAAACCTGATCCATATTGGAGATAGCCTCTTGCAACTGTTATTAAAATATTGCACCTAGTTCAGTCAAAAGTAAGCTCACACTTTCTCATTTTCATCACTGATATGTCACCAGAAACATTTATGTTCCATATTACAACATATGATAAATTACACTACTAAAATTATACAATTCCCTGAGGAAGATTTTACTTAATATGAAGAAGAGGCATTTTCTTGTAGTGGCATCGGCCTCAAAAGCAAACTAAAAGCAGACATGAGCAACTGATGGTACTCAAAGGAAATAAGAATTCTGAATTAGTTTAGGTTGTTTAGAAATTCACTAAAATTTGAGTTTGAAGCTCGAATTGTTGGGATTATATGTGCAGTAGGACATGATCATCTGATGCGAATTTGGTGAACTTGATCATCTGACTAAATTGTCTGCTTGGAAAAAAAAATTTAATGAAAATGTAGCATTGGTATCAACAAAATCTACTTGTAAATGCTCTTTAGTTCAACCGTATCTCCAGTGTGAACTGATTTAGAAATTCATTCAAACTAGATGTCTAACATTGGTCAAGGATTGGGAATGTCACGATGTTCATGAAACAATTGTACTAATATTAGTGTTGTCTGGAGCCTTTAAAGAAAACCTCTGATTCCAGTCCCCTACTAGTTTTCATTTTTGGAATTTAAGCACTTCTGTGCAACCAATGCTTCTTCCCATCTTCAAACAACTCTGCAAACAAAATTTTGTAAGACTTGTTTGTTTTCAGACTTAGTTTGGCACCATTTGGACTTAAATTGCTACCAGATCTCTCATTGTAATTCCAGTGTACACTTCTGCTTTGATGGTATATTGGATGAGCATGCAGGAAATCATATATACTCAGGTCAAAACTACACCCCACAAAGATTTCAATTTGTATGGGAAAAATCTATACCCCTCATCTGGGCTTCAAGTTGTTGAATTTATGAAAGGCTTGAAAGGTAATCAATGATCACCATCACAACTGAGCTAACATGTAAGTGCTGAAATGTTTGAAGATGAAATGTGTCTAATTCATCTTGAAGATTTGTGCAAATTATTAGATTGAGTTTTCCTGGTTTCTTTCTTCTCTAGATACATCTGTTCAATGATTACATTGTCATTCTCTGGGATTTTCCAAGAATTGAGGTGGTTGGCACCCTTCAAGCAGGGCTTGCTGAAAGTCAATTAGGCCTTGCAAAGAATGTGGGATGAAAGCTGAAAGACATCTCTCAGGCTGGTAGATTTCATTGCAACTGTGTGGAACTCAAATATGTATGGTTGATACTTGCTATATGCATATGTTTCATCATTTTGGGATTTTGAGACAATTGAAATGTGTAGGGAAAACATCATAAAATAGCTTCCAAAAAAGTTTGGAAGTCACACTTCTTTCTTATTGTAATTGTTGTATTGAAATTTTTTATTTGCTGAAAAAATCGCATCATAAAAGAGTCATTCAAGTGGAACAAATGTGCCTGAAAATTGTTGGAAAGATTCAAGAATCAATGTATCAAATTCCTTGAAATCGATGAAGGCATGAGACAAAATGGCTTGTGTTTTACATCGTAACAACATTGAAACCTTGTCGCAAATTAGGTTCTGAAAAACGCACATACAGGTGTGACAATAGGCTATGGAAAAAAAGACATCAATATGTGAGATAAGCAAAGCATATTTGTTACATTCTTTTGAAAATTTCAGCATAGAACACAAGCAAAAAATATGTGGCAATCATCATTAAAATAGTTGTGAAAGACATCAGAATCTATGTATCTAACCTACTGGTATTATTGAATAATTTTTTAGGATTGTTTGAAATTTAGACACAGAACCATGTAGTACTCGGGTTCCATGTTGTAATGGGGACGCATGGCCACAAGCAGTTGTAATCGGGATCCACCTGGGTTCGTTTTACAGCTTGGGATGCCCACCTACCAGAAACAAGTCTTCCGATGAAAATCACATAGTGTGGAACAGACCTAGTCCACCAAGGAACATGATGAGCCAAATTTTGGACGAGCTCTCTTGTTATAGACACTCAGCATGACACCACTTCACTAATGTATAACTTTTTTATCAACATGATAAAAGCAACTAGCACAATTCCTCATTCCTTCATTCAATTGTTAATGTTGCAGTTCCATGTAGTTCAATCTAACCTAGCACATTAAAATAGATCAAATGACATTAATTTTTAAATTTTAAAAATTGAACTGAAAGATCTATGTGTGTGTGTATATATATATATATTATTGCCTCTAATATACATATCTAAATCATGATAAAAATCTAATTAATATATGTTTAGCTGTAATTTCTTTATTTATTCACATTACAATTTGCACTGAAAAACTAAAAGGAGACAAGATTGACTTGCCAACCAAGAATGACCTAGTACCTACATACCTACCTATTCACATGATAGGGGAAACCATTGCATATCAAATGTTGGACCATTAATTAAACACAAATCAAGCCATATAATTTGGCAAAACCACATATATTGCCATCCTATTACATTCTAGATCCAAGGTGCTGAAAGATCTAATAAAACCCCCATTAAATCATTTGCATGCAAAATATAGCACATGTGTTTCTTCATACTAACTTTCTATCTGAAACACCATATACAACATAGCATATTATTTCATGGTTTGCAATCATGTAGACACAAGTTTATTTTCATTCTAGGTTTGTTTCATAACCATTGTAAGCAATACACAGAGTTGAGAGTTGAGACTTTATTTCAACCTAGTTCTCGCCAAATTAAAAGTTTATCAATATACATTCAAAACTAATGAAAATTCACTCCTTAAAAAACACTGCTCCTCATGCCCTCCTTTTCTAAAATTTTAATTTTCTTACTAAAGTATTCATTTCATATCTTTGTGTCCACAACTCCTTTATTCCATCAGAATGAGAGCGTCAATGTATAATTATTATTGTGGGTTGAACTGAAGTTGCAAACAATTCTCTCCACGTAGTAGATAGTCCTCAGAACCTCACCATAATTGATTTAGGTATAATAAATCCATTACAATGTACAATATGTGATATATATTGTCGGATAATATATTACATTAAAATTACAATTTGATGTTAAGTATTGACACACATGGTGCAAATGTAATATGTGCCATTACCTAATGTCAAATTGTCATTTTGATATAACATATCCCACAACAAACACTACAGATTGTACATTGTAATGGATGAAACCACAAAGTTTACCTCACCTGTGTCATGAGCCACAACTTTTTGTGTGAGAAAAATCACATTCTCTGAACAATAACAAGCAAGACCAAAACAAGTATTGCAATTAGTAGAACAGTTGAAGCCTTGGTGCCCATTGAGTAAGACATAAGACTTTCTAACGGAGATTCGAAGTCTCATATGCCAAGTACAATTGTTTTTTGTCCCTTTATTTTTTGTCTTCTGTTTTCAATTTTGCTTGTTTTAAGGAAAAAATCTTTTGTTACTATGCAAATATGATTACATGGATCCCGAGGCCAGGAACAAAGCCAGGCAGCCCATAATTTCTGGGGAGCTGAAAGGTGGGCATCCATTGATATTTGAAGGAGCAATTTTTTGGGGAAGCGTCATGGAACATTTCCTATTTTAACTTTAGCTGGTTTGAACTTGTGATAAGAGGTGAAGCCTTTTAGGTGAATGAGCCACTTGTTGAAAGCAAATGACACCATGCTTTACAACCAATTGTTGCTAATAAATATGTACCCCCAGTTTAGTTTATAATGGGGGTATTAGCCCAGGCCAAAAATGGTGATGAACAGTTTTGGAAATAGAAATTTCATGCAGCCAATGTGAAGGCTCAGCATGCACTCAAAGTGCCTTGATTTTTTTTTCTTTTAAGTTTTGGTGGTAGGGGGAGGGGGAGGGTGGGGTTAAGTACCCCAAGTTGATATGGGGGTATTAGCTGAGGTTGCAAATGGGGAGGGACAATTATATGAATAGGAATTTCATCCAACCAATGGGTGGGCTACTAATGAGGTTTTCCTTTTTTTTCTTTGTGGAGGTAGGGGAAGGGTAAGAATTTTTTTGGGGGGAGGGAAAGGAAAAAAATAATGTGCAACGTGCAAAGTGATTGTCCACTGTCCACATGGAGAGTGGACAATCACTTTTTACATGCATAGGTAGGAGAAGGGATGAGAAGGTTAGAAGGTGGGGGTTGCAACTTTGTTTTGGGTTGTTTGTGTCATACAAGATGGGATGTTGAAAAAATCCCACAAGAGATGCATGGGCTTCCCAAGTGAAAAACCCAGAAACATTGTTAGAAGGTTCTGTGACTATTGTTATGGGAGTAGGGTCCTATGTAGATCCTAATTTATTGTCTAAGATGGAAGTGTTCATTATAAAAAAAGAAAAAAAAAAGGTGTAGTTGGCCGTAAAGCAACTTGGGAACTTTGTGATGTAGCCAAACTGGTGACCATCCATGATTTAGCCAAATAAGGTTATATATTGGATATGAAAGTAAAAAGATTTAAGAATCCTTTTATATTTTGGCTACCTGCTGGAACCTGTTGAAAAAATATGGTGACTTAGAAAAAATCGGAAATCTGACTATTAGTGACATTTGTTTCATAAAATTCCTTTGGATTTGTAGAAATCACATTTTTCAAGTTGAAAAAATACAAAAATTCACCCCAAGAAAGAAAACACCACACTAGACTAGGGGCAAGTGCTTTGAGTTACCTACATAACCAATTAAGGGTTCATAAACCAATTATGTGGCCATTTAAGGGTGCCTGAAAACCTGTGGAGTTGGCAATTATAGACAACAGACCAGAAGTGTTTTGCCGTGAAACTTTTCAAATTTTCAACATGAAAGATCTGATTTTGACTTATTCAAAGGATTTCTAATTGAGGGATTGCCCAAAAATCACACAGATTTCAAATAAATGAATACACATCACAGATCTCTACGTATGTTCCAGCAGGTATTTTAAAAATGTGCAAGGATGATTATCATACTACCTTGGCAAATTTGGCACAATTTTTTTTTAATTTGAATTTTTCAAAAAAATTAGTTTATTATGTCAGATAATTCAAATTTTTATGGACAGACTCAAACCCTGACCCTCTTCAATATATAATACAAGTTCATGTAAACAGTCCATCCAAAAAAACAACAGAAAACTTTTGATAGTGAATTCTCAAAATCTATTAATTATTTGACTCACCAAGATACTACCATATATCTTTTCATTTTCGTATCTACCTTAGAGCCAAATTTTGTTAAATTTTGTTAGGGGTGATTATCACTTGCAATACATCACACAAATTGAAAGCAAATTTATTTTTGTAGACTATAGAACCTTTTGGTACTATGGTATGGCAACACATTCCACCTAGGAGGCTAAGTAAACTTCATGTTGTAAAAACGTGTTCTTTCTGTGTAAAAATATGTTTTGTCAGCAAAAATTTGCCACTTTCACAAAATAAAAATTAGTAGGAAACAAACACTGAAAGCCTGACCCAGAATACACCGGCGCACTTTTTCAGTACCTTATTTGAGTATTGATTTTTTGTGTCAAATTGTCAACCTCAGGACTGAAAGAGAAACACTCTCTGGAAAATACCCACCTAAATACTCCAAGAATGGTGAGAGAATATCCTTTTCTTTTGGTGTTGCATGTTGAAGATCTTTTAGCCATTGAAAAAAATGCTTGTATCAGAAAACTGGAAAAAAAACACACTGCAAATACTTTAGCCTGAACCAAAATAAATGGGTGCACAAAATACATAACTTACATGCGGTGCACTTTGTTGCTGATGTGTAGCTTTTGAGGGACAATGAGGGCCAATGTGAACGAGCACCCACCATCACTCGATCCACTGAATGTCCCTACATTGACTGAGTTGTGGATGAACCTCAACAGAGAGTTAATATCTGGTTTCATCTTGCTAACCCATTCTGTAAGAACTTAAGTCCTATACACAGGCAGACAGGTAGGGAAATAGGTCAATAGTTTTCACATAGGTAATAGCTGTTTTTACTACCAACCTATTAACAACCCACTTGCAGGTAGACAGTTAAAAAACAATCAACTGAGCTAACAACCATGGTTAGATAGCTAGGGAACTGGAACTTACCAGAAAACCGTTTCCTGATTACTTATAATCCATCCATCCTTCATGGTGCGCTGGTGAGTGCTGGTTCACTGTAGCTGTTTTTGAGTTATTTTTAGTGCCAAACCCTCTAGGCTATTACAGCATGTGGAGGAGTCTATGGGGATATTCGAGCATGAGAATTGCTCGTGTGAAATTTGGGGGTCTGTATGGAGCTTCAGCAGCTGACGGTTGATTGGAAAGTTTGCCTGGTCTGTAGGGTACAATTCAACAATAGACCCAAGTTCATTCACAGCCATCCACTTTCCTCATCATAAGGAAAAGCACTTAAATTTTACTGTAGCTAATGAAAATTTGTACCATTGTCGATTATTGCTTCTTTTAATCCTAAAGATTCACTTTACACATTGCAATTTGCCGCACACACAATTTTCCGCTGCAAAAGTTGTTGTGCACAAAAGTAATTTGTGGTGGTAATATCTTAGACTAGTCACTACTGGACAAAGCTCAATGTGGCTATTATGGTGTCTCGCACTCGCCACAGCTGCTAGCTACCTACTGGCATCATCAGAAGCGACTCAAGGAACAGTAGTAGCAGCAAATGAAGAGAAGCAAAAGTTGTTTGAGTACATACACAGACACCTGCAGCTAGTTGTGCTGAGTGTTTTTTTTTTTTCCCTTTTTTTGCTAATTTTTGATTTAAAATTAATTAAATCAGCCACATTTATACCTTTGAATTTCTTGAGTTGCCCACTCATAGATCTACTTTGAAAGAAAAACTCCTGAGGTGTTGCTACTGCAGATGTCAATCTTAGGGTGTGCAGGAATTTTCTGTCAGTGGGAGAGAGAGGTGAGGGAGAGAAAAGAAAGCTTGAGGGATGACTATGAAGATAATTCCCATCTTTGATGCTGCAATGCAGGCCAAAATCAGACCATAATATCAGACTCTACTAAATTAGCACCACCAACCAGGATCCCTTTTTTTCTTTAAAGATCTGGACCTTTGGACTATAATACTGCTGCTTGCGGGTTGCTTGCAGGTTTGACTTAAGATGAAAAACCCTGTCAATAAAAATCAAGGATGGGAACTCATCCATCAAAAGTACAAGGCAAATGAGAACACAAGTACACACAACCCAAAGAAAAAACAAAAGCAAAGAATTAACAAAAATAGGTAAAGACCCCATGCAAAAAGGGCTCAAGAAGCTGCTTGTATGCTCTGGACTTCTTCGCTCTTCTTGGGCCTAAAAAAGCTGCAGCCACATGTGGTAAGAATCTCAAGCTTATTGGTACTAGTTATTACTGCACAATACTAGGCCTTGTTAAGTTTCTGGCAAACTGGGGCAAAATTGCACCCACCCAAAAGAGTTAAAAGAAGAATATGCTTTCAAAGATTCTTGAAAATTTCACCAAATTTGATCACACCCTAAAAAGAGTTTTGTAACATTTAGACAGGTTCTTAGTGTTAAGTCAGGTTTTTCTGCCAGATTTTCCATTGTTTTGAGAGTTTTGTAATCAATGCCTTGTAGCTATGAACTTTAAATCCTTCTTTTTGGGATGATCACCACTAGTGCAACATTGTGAAAATGAAAAACAAGGGCTGTATCACACTGTGGCCTTGCCATTTACATTAAAAATTATCTTAAGGCAAAAGAAGAATTATGGAAATTCAAATATTTCACCATGCAAAAATATAATCTTCAAGAACATCTCAAAAATCCTTCAAGATATCATAACTCTATAACTAACCTCAAGTTTCAACACAAGCCAAAATATCATCTTAAGAAAATCCTCATATAAAAATAGACCTACTACCTATGGGCCAAAATCCCTTAAGCTAGTATACTCTATAATGAATCTAAACACATTATCCTTGCCTTGGTAGGCAAGCCCAACAAAAAGTTGCTGCAGTGTAAAGAAAAGTGAGCTCCTAACTTCATCCAAGGCCCACTTTACACTAGGAGTCAAAGTCAAGGTTGAACTCAAATCAAGCATTCCTATTGGTGCAATCACTAAAATCAGCCCCAAGGGCTTTACACTTGGAGTCAAGGCTGAAAAAGATTTTTTTTTTTTTTTAATCTACCACTTTATGGCCCTCACTTGGCCCCAAGGCAGAAAAAGGCTTCTTATCAACTTGGGAGGCCAATTTGCAACCCTTGAGAGTCGAGGGTCCAATGAAACAAAGCAATCCTATTAGTATAGGTATATTCTGAGCTAGTTTATAGCTGCCTGGGGCCAAAGTGAACCAGCACCCACCAATGCACCATCCACTGGATGCCCGTTATGACTCAGTTGTGGATGATCCTCAACTGAGTTACTACCTGATTTCATCGTGGTAACCCAGTCTATAAGAAGTAGGTCTAACATATAGACAAATAGGTAACAAAATAAGGGACTAGGTACTTACGTAAGTAGATAGTTTATACATAGTAAGGAAGAAGAGCTTTTTTTACTACCTACCTAGTTGGTAGATATTAAAAAAAGCAACTGAGCTAACCACCATGGTTAGCTAGGGAACTGGAACCCAAACAGAAAACTGTTTCTTGCTCACTTATCATCCATCCTTGATGGTGCACTGATGGGTGCTGGTTCACTGTGGCTGCTGTCTGGGGCTTTGGGCAATTTCAGTTGCTGGAATATAATTGTCGAGGATTATGCATTAGGAAACCACGACCTTACTTTAAAAAAAGACACCAATCCAGAAGAGAAAGGGAGGAACATGAAGAGAGGACCAACATCCAAAGTGAAAGGGAGGTTAAATGCCACTTGTCGGAATCTGAAACCTAGGCCTAGGTCCTAAAAACCCTTCCCAGTTGTGTGAGCACGAACTAGTCCATTATGCATTGAAAAAAAAGGAAAACCTTGTAAATCAAAATCAAGGATAGAAACCCATCCATCAAAAGTACAAGGCAAATGAGAACACAAGTAGACACAACTCAAAGAAAAAACAAAAACAAACAATCAACAAAAATCAGATAAAAACCCTATGCAAAGAGGACTCATGGCTATGAAATGACAATCAACTTTAACAAAGAAGACCTAAGACAAGAGGTCCTAAGACAAAAGAGCTGCCATTGGACTAGTTGTACTGAGCACTAACTAGTTAGGGAAGAGTAAGATATGAAGCTCAAGTTTGTTGTTGCAAAAACATTGCACAACAAGTCCAAGAACGAGTCTCCTCAAGAATTGTGGTGCTTGTAAGAATTCTTGAATGTAGCTAGACTGCTTTGGCTTATGAATATGGGATCATCAACAAAGGAGAAGTTAATGGGGGAAGACATTGAATATATGGGATTATCCCTTCACTCTGCCTCTGCAAATATTAAGCACTACTGCAATGATCAGCAGGGAAGGAGGTTGCAGAGATCATTCATAGGGAGAAGAAAAGCATCGTCTAATTCTTCGTGTCTGTTGGCAATCTGTGGCTCATGTTTTGTAGCAATCTTATTGCTATTTGGGACAGTAGTGATGAACATACACAGGCGCAGTGAGCTTGGACATGTTCTAAGAGACTGCACACTAGCACCCAGTAGCTTGTTTAATCTCTTCAATATTGCAGCAGATCCCAGCAGCGCCTGGTCTGTGCCAGGGATCTTTCTTCACACTAGTACAGCAGCAGGTGGTGCTGATCATGTAGCTTTGCCACAACAGCTGCTGAGTAGGACTTTGTTCCATTACCAGCCTCAAAAGAATTGGATGAATGGTGAGGACTCACTCCATGAGGAGCAGCAGCATGTGTTTCTCAACATGTGTGTGTTTGAACTTTGGCCATGATGATCTCTATCTGCTTTGGTATCATGCAGTCAAGGCACACTTGATCATGCAACAACCCATTTTTTGACATGGATGCTAGCTAATTGTTTGTTTTGTCTGCTGTGTGATTGACATGCATGATCGACTTGGGGTCATTGCAAAATGTAATCAATTCATCATCTTCAGACCCTAATGGTGGGTGCTTGCAACAACTTCCTATAACCAACTTCTCCATGATGCAGTTGACCCTCAGAATATCAGTTGCTAAACTTTGCTATCCATTGTTTAGATCTTCTGCTCACTAGTACTACTGTTGCAGTTTCTGGTGTAATTGCAACACAAACACGTGATGGTGATTATAACATTCTCTAGTCTGCCATCAGTTCTTCAGCTAAAATTTGTGGCTTTATGTAAGTTGATGATGCGCCCTTCCTTCCTTCCTTCCTTCCTTCCTAGGAGCCTATAATTATTGGAGTTTTTTGCAGGTCCTATGTATTACATGGGCTACTACCATTTGTTCCACCAGTACAACCAATCTATGCCACTATGGGGTGTGAACATGTCTTGGGCCCATGCTGTCTCCAAAGATCTCATTCACTGGCTCTATTTGGAAGTTGCTTTGGAACCTGACCAACAGTATGATGCCATGGGAGTGTGGTCAGGCTCCAGTACCATCGGCCCTAATGGCGTCCCTTTCATTATCTACACAGGTGATGTGCAATTTCCAACAATTTCTACTGGTCACTATCTGGAGCATATGCATCATGAATGCTGTGATTGTTTCTAGGACTAGCTCACAATGGTGGATTCTGAGCCTGATGTAATTATTTTGTGATTATCCACAGTCATGATCTGTTGTCCCCAATTCTAGTTTGAGTGTCCTCAAGACTTTTGCTAGAATCCTTTTTGGACTTTGAACAACAATTTTAAGCATCAAGGAGGCGTGGCCGTTCCCATCTGGATTTCTGTTCATAGTTTCTGGATTTGTGTACAATTAGGGTTTCTTTATTGGTCCTCTTGCAGTTGCTATGTATGGCAATCCTCCATATCATGTGCAAATGTTATAACCCATTTGTTTGAGAGAGCTGAAGGGGGGTTTTTTTTTTTTCCTCTCTCTCTCTTTCTCTGTGGCATCAATTGGGGTTACTAGGTAAGATGAACCAGACTTTGGAGGAGACGCAAAATATGGCAGTACCAGCAGATCCCTCAGACCCACTTCTCAGAAAGTGGGTGAAAGTGCCTCAAAATCCTATTGTCAGAAGACCAGCAGTAGTTGTTGATCCTTTGACATTCAGAGATCCAACATCTGCTTGGCAGGAGGAGGATGGCAGTTGGGTTTTCACAGTGGGCTCAGTGATAGGAGACACCAATACTACCGGAGCTGCCTTCTTGTTCAAGAGCAAAGATCTGAGGCACTGGGAGCAGGTAGACAAGCCATTGTTTACATTGCCAGAAACCGGAATGTGGGAGTGTGTTGATTTCTACCCTGTAGGTTTTGATAGTATACCACAGAGCTCAACCCTTCCAGCTCACAACAGCTCTCATAAATATGTCCTCAAAACAAGCCTTTTCAATTCACAGCATGATGCCTACACATTGGGCTCTTATGCAGCTCATACATTTACCCCTGACAACCCAGAGCTGGATAATACTGCATTTGAATCCTTTTGCTATGACTGTGGGCGGTCCTATGCAAGTGACTCATTTTTCGACCCAGTGAAGCAGCGGCGCATTGTGCTATCATGGGTGAATGAAAGTGAAACTACGGCAATGGCAATAGAGAGGGGCTGGGCAGGTTTTCTAGTAAGTTGAACTGTACTTGTATTGCTCCCTTGCATCTGTCTGTAAGAGCAACTCCATCTGTGCTCAGTATGTGACCCTGCAAATTAAAATTGGATGAAGACAAGTCAATAGCATGCTGGTCTGGCTCAGCAAATGATTTTGGCCCATCAATTTTGCACACTGTGCTGAGGGTGGTAAAAGGCATAGCAAACCCTAACACCTGCTGTTGATTGGCTAGATAGTTTGATTGGTCCAGGTGGGTTGCTATTAGTAGTCTCCCACCTATTTGCAGTCCCAGTTTTAGTTTTATGGGTGGGGCTGGGAAAAAGTAAAGAACTAAACTTGCATGTGAGAAATATTTTTGCAGGCTCACATACTGAGCACCACTGGAGATGCTGTGGTATAACTTTCTATGCAGTTTTCACTTAGAATTCTTATAAATCATTGGTTATCTCATTGTGTCTGCCTTCCACTTTTGCAGTCGATTCCTCGGACAGTTGCAGTTGATAGCAAAACAGGTGTCAACCTCATCCAGTGGCCCATTGAGGAAGTTGAATCATTGCGGACAAACGAGCAGGTGCAGACAGGGTTGAAGCTTGATGCAAGTGCTCTGGTGAAAGTGGATGGTACTGCAGGCAGTCAGGTAAGTTCCATGGACTGAAAAAGAATGGATGGTGAAAACTGATGATGGGGAAGAATAGTATACAGACATCAAGCATTGATGGGATGATGGTGGAAGCAATTCATGCTGGGAAATATTGAGAGCAATTCTGGATATAATCAGCAGTGACTGTGAATGGGCTGCAGGCTTCATGAGGACTTGCAGTAAGGAAATATTATTGTAAATTTGAGACTGTACATGAAACCTAACCAGGAATTTCTGAACCCTAGTTTTCCACTATACCCAACCAACTGTGCACCTTTGTGGCATTTTGAAGTTGTATAATTGATTGAATGAGTTTTGTGCAGCTGGATGTGGAGGTTGTTTTCGATTACCCAGATGTATCCATGGCTGGGGCCTTTACAGATGAAGCCAAGTACAGCATGAATGATGAATTCAATTGCAGTCAGGGTGGGTCTGCACATCGTGGCATCTTCGGCCCCTTTGGTTTGCTTGTCTTAACTGATGAGAACTTCCAGGAACAAACAGCTGAATTCTTTTACATTGGTCGCTCTGGCAAGGGTGAATGGATCACAAGGTTTTGCAGTGATGCAAGCAGGTACGATTTCTTGAAGAAAGAATCTCAAGAAACTGCTGCTCCGCCTCCCCATTTCTCTATCTGCTGTTAGTCAAATTCTTGCAGTTTTTTCATACCACGTGAAGAATCTACTTGGTATATGGAAATTGGAAAATGTTAGGCTTACATTGTTGATAATTGTCTAAAGAGTCAAAGAAAAAAAGGAACTAATGCTGTGTCTGCTTGTAATCTGCAGGTCATCTTTGCTGCCTGATGTTGGTCTCCCTGTGTATGGCAGTCCTGTCAAAGTGTTGCCCACAGAAGATTTCCTGTCACTCCGTATACTTGTGAGACTCTCTACCTTCACACTAGAGAAAACAGAAATTAGAACTAAAACATTACAATATGTCACTAGCTTCAGAAGTTGGCACTACAAGAGAAAGTGGCTTTTCTCAACAAAAGGTCGCAGCTCATGACAAATGTGTGAGGTAAGCTTTGTGGTTTCATCCATTAAAATGTACAATATGTGGTGTTTATTGTGGCATACATTACATAGCAATTACAACTTGACATTAAGTTATGGCACTTAGTACAATTGCGTGAGAAAAATCACTTTCTCTTGTAGTGTGGTGTGATTGAGAGTCTCTTCCCTGTTCCATTGTTACTGCCTCCCTCAGGCTGGCATCATGCTACAGTGTGTGTGTCTCTCTCAGCATTTTACATTTGAACTAAAACCCTTTGTTGCTTTTTTGGCAAGTTTATAGCATAACGGGTTTTGTGTGTGTTCTATTAATTAGGTGGACCAGTTTGTAGTGGAAAGCTTTGTGCAAGGTGGGCGCTTGGTGATCACTTCACGTGTGTATCCAACAGTTGCCGCCCACAACCTAGCAAACCTCTATCTCTTCAACAATGGCACAACTCCCATCACCGTTCGGAAGATCACCACCTGGCATATGTCAGAAGTCATAATGCATCCATACTAGCTTGCACAACTTGGATTCTCTTCTTCTCTTTCCACCTTTTGCAAAACCAAGGACAAAGTAGGTGGTACTGAAATGCTCTGATATCCCCTTCTCTCTTGGGAAATCCAGATAATATCTTGGACATGCAGAGAAAATGAGACTGAAGTTATTGTTCCTCTATTCAGTTCCTTCACCAGGTGCTTATTTACCAGAAACTTATTTTTTATGTATACCTGTGCTTTTAACACTGCAGAACAGGGCCATTGACAGCTGATTTTGCCAAGTGCACCTTAGTGGGCATGAAGAAGCATCATATTAACCCTCTCAATTGAAACTGAAATTGAGCACTTGATCATATTATCCTTGCAAGTCTCAAAATCTATCACTTTCTCTTTTAAGGAAATTTGTGATCAATGTTGTTAAATAAATTATTATTTTACACTTTCTTTGCTATATGCTTGTAAGCAGGGGTTTTTTTGGAACTTTTTGATGAAGCCACACTGGTGATCATCCACAAGAGGAATTGATCGAGTACAGATAGGCAAACATACTTTTGGAGAATTCGGAACCTACATCAAAATAAGAGAGCTCTGACACAATAGGGGAAGTGACTTGATGGTGATCTCACAGCTCCTTCAATCATGAAGGACTGATGAAATTGCTTGTGACAGAAGAAATCCCAATTTTGAGAATCGATCCTGCCATTGTTTTCGATACAGCCTTGCAGTCCCTTGTGTCGAACGACCTGGTGGACACCAGGTCTATTGTTGTCAATTTTCTACAAGAGAATTGGCAGCCCGCCCATTCTCTTGAAGCCAATTTGATCGAGTTGAGAACTCCTTTCTCCTTCTAATATTCCAAGAATCACTGTGGTAATCTACAGCCTATCACAGCTCAACTTTGTGTCATAAAATCAAGGGCTTGAGCTTCCAATTGTAGAATTCAAGATTTGAGGTGAAGCAAGAGACCGATGTTGTAAGTTGACAAACAAGCAGGCTTGCCTTGCTTGTACATCAAGCAACTAGGACATCCAGTAAACAAAGCCTCTGACGTTCAAATTGCCACCACAGTGATATAGACACAATTGTATCTAATGGAACAGCAGAGAACTCCACAATGACAGTTGGGGACACTTTGAAGGCCAGTTAGTGTGTCAGCTCCAGCAAAACCCTGAAAAAAACAACAAAAAAAAGAATGATCATACCAGCCTTCTGAGTATCACCCACAAGGTGTCAGAACATCACCTTCTTCACTATGGATAGGAGCCACTAGCAGCCAAGAATCCCAACTTCATCAGCTCATGACTGCTGTAAGTGCAAAATCTTGGAGCAAATGATTAAATACAGAAATATATCTCCTGGACTTTTCTGCTTCATTTAGAGCCACAACAGGCAACAGCAACAGTACCTACTCATTCATGATGTTGACTAACTCTGGAGAGAAACACAAATCATGAATTTAAACACATAATCAGAATCGGCAACAATAACAAACTATTCCAAATCACAACCTTCGTAACAAACCCCTAAAGCTTATGTAAGGTGGATGATTTGCAATACACTATTGCAAGAGTTGGTTGAAAATTCATCGTCAACTGGACTTGGACAGGCATGATGAGACTACAGGAATTCATGGTATGTGCTGATTGCATGGCCAGACCTAAGACGAACACATGGGCTCTAAAACACTCTGTCAATCACCAGCAGAGACCAGACAACTTGTGGCTAAGCGAATAAGGGTCTCTGGCCATTAGGCTTATGTGATCAGTGATCAGAGAATCTGTGATCACAACAACCTAATGGAAAGATGTCCTTAGCAGACAAGACCGCTACTGTAGGTGAAGAATAGGCCTTCTGAATGCTCGAAATTCCGTTGCAACAACGGAGGACTATCTTTTCTTGAAGCCGTATTTTTTTCGTTCATAGAACAAGTCCGTTTTAGCGCTTCCGAGGTTCACAATCTTAGGGCAGCCGTCCCGGTCTTTCTCTTGCTGCGTACACTCTTTGCAGTAGTAAGCATCGGAGATTCCCAAACCTCCGCATATGACACACCTGCCTTGGAATGAGCCGTAGTTGCACTCATCGCACACTCTCACCAGAGTGCATGGCCTCACATAAGAGTCACAAATCACGCAATGCCCGTCATGCTTCTCGCACAGCCTCCCTATTGCAATCCCTGGCGGCTTCCGGCACATAATCAGATCCGGATGATGCTTCGCCATGTTGCTTCCCCGCCTTGCTCCAAAAGAAAAAAACCTGCAGCTCCCTCTCAAAACGTCTCTCTTGCACGTAGAATCCCTCCTCCTATCGTCGACGACACCGGGTCCCGACTTCACGTAACTCCTTCTGCTTCAAATTCCACACTCGGCTCCAAGAACACTCCACGCTAAGCTCCAAGAACACCATGCTGTGGAAAGACGAAAACTCGAGGGAGTTGCGAGAGAACCGACTGCTCCAATTTCGCGAGAAAACCCCAAACCCTAATCGCGCTTTCTGGAAGCTATGTCACGAGAAACCCTAAACCCTACTCACACTTTCTTGAACTGTGTCCCAAGAAACCCTACTCACACTGTCTTGAACTGTGTCCCAAGAAACCCTCCTCGTACCTCTTCAAAATTATGTCGCAAAAAACCCTAAAACCTAGTCACACCCTTTTGGAAGCAATGTCACGAGAAACCCTGAACCCTAATCTCACCTTTTCGAAACTATGTCGCAAAGAAACCCTAAACCCTAACTTTCTCTATTGCTTAGGTTTTCTCTCATATTCTGGAAACTAATTGCATAATGGTTAGGTAGACTTTGCAGAATGGTCTTGTGGATAATTGGATCAAATCTGATAGACCCAATAGGACCTCTCCATTCTGCTTGGTTATGTGACTTTAAAAAATGCCAGAAAAGGCCACATGGAACTCTTTATGTATTGTGGAACATGTTGGATATTTCCATCGCTGGGAATTTCCATCACCAACTATTGCGGGGGAGAGTAGAGCTCATGTATGGAGAGTGGTTTCTCACCTTTTCTCCCATTGTATATGGAGATCAATGGATATTGTCATCACCAAAGATGCTTTTCGAACCTTGGTAGACATTGTCATTGTCAATTCGACTTGTATAGATTTGGTGTAACATGCTTTGACAATGACAACACATGCAGCAATAATTGTCATTCAAAACAAAACATGATCCTACATAGAGTGAACACCAAAAGATGATTTCATTCCTCTTGTCATAGAAGTTATGGTTGTCTATGTCCTCATTTTGATTCTTTTTTTTTTGTGTGTATATGCTAGTATAACTCACTATCAATAGACCTCCTTGGTACCTTTAATGCTTATATCTTATTATATACAACAAATGTCGATAGCCTTCCAACATTCGCAAATCATCGCAATATTTTAACGAGCTACCATGTTTAATCATAGTTCTTCATTTCTTCCACACATACCAACTAGTTCACCTCCATTACTAATTGATTTGTGGCAAAGAATGCCCTTTTAACATTCGGTCTTCTACTTCATTACTATTGTTTTGATTTTTTTGATTTTTCTCTCATCTGTTTACATTTGCTTTGGCATGTCTTGTATTTTTTGTGGATGGATTTCCATCCTTGTTTATATTTACTATTGTGGCATGTGCTGTTGGCCCAAGTGTTACCATGTCCTCAACTGATTTTTCCTTCCAAAACCTAGTTTTTGGGAATTTATTTGAATTTTCAGTAGTAAAAATTATTTAAAAATTAGTATTTCCCACATTTTGAATCCAAATCTTACCAAATAAATTTCATTAAATCTGACTCATCAAGTTATTTCCAACAACACCAAAGGCACATTCCAATTCTTCCAAAATTTTCAGCTATGATTTAATTAAATTTTCAGTGAAAAAACATTCAATATTCAAGAACTTTTGCACTACAAGTCCAAATGTCTTGGAACCAAGCCCATGCACCCCTGTCATCAAGAACTTTCCAAAGAGACCAAGAAAGCGATCTCAAGCATCCTAGTTTGGTGGATCTCATAAGTACAAACAAATCAAAACAAACAAACTACCTTTCTTCGTAGATTGTATAGATATATATAAGGTTTTCTTCTTTTTTATTGTGCCTAATGAGATGCATGTGACCACTTTGAATGAGCCAAAATTTTCAATTGGGCAACAAACCATGTACAATGGCATGTTCCTGACACATGCCACAACATAATGATTTTCATGAGATGCAAAAAAAGCCATATGCAAATTAGCGTGTACAACAAAAGATATATCTTAAGAATGTTTGTGGATTTGAAGTGCATATCATGAGGCCAAATGAAAAAGTATGGAAAATCTTGTAAGGCTCAAGATATATGCCATTTTCCCAAGTTTTGTAGTTGTTATTCAACTTCTATGTGTGTTGCAAATGAATATATCAACAAATGTTCACTAATTATAAATTTTTAGACATATTTTATGGAGTTCAATTTTTTTTAGGGTTGGGGTTTAAAGGTTTAGGGTTCAAGCCTAAACCCTTAAAATGGAAAGATATGTATTTCAAAAAAATTATAATTTCCTACACTAACCAATTCACATTCATTTTCTTAAAAATTCCTTTGTGGGTTATGAATAAGCTAATTCTCAATTTTCAAAACATGACATCTATGTAAAAAGGTTATGCATATCAAATTTCTAATTATGTTGTTTAAAAAAAAATTAGAAGAGCATAACCTAGCTTCCTGGAGCACAACCAACATGGACAAAATCCAAAACAAAGTAAAATATGGTAAAATTGATCCCAAGTTTTATGAAGAACTTGCCCAATTGTAACATAGGTTCCCTACCTTAACCACACCCCACACAAACCCACCCCAACTTCAAAAAAATCAATCATTTCAACTTGTAATTTTTTTTTAAAGTTGTGTTCTTCAATCAAGTCATAATTTTTTTTAAATAACTAAAAAAATCAAAAAAAATTCTTTCATTTATTACAAAAAGGTTATTCCACTACATGATGTGATTATAAAAAGAAATGGGAGGGGAATGATAAACAAAAAAAATTGGGAATTTATATATTTCAGACTTCCTTTTTTTTTTTAAGGAAGCAGGATTGTACCATGAGAGAGCAAGGGGGGTCAACCCATTGCCTTCCTTATCGAAAAGTTCTATTGAAGTTGGTTTTGTCAAAAATTCTTCCATTTTCTAGTATTGTTTCAATTTTAAATTTAACATGTAATTGGCACATGGGTCATTAGGCCAATTATTCCCCATAATGATAATATAATCTATATTCTCCACCTTGCTAGAACAAAAGGTGTCCTTGTACGCCAAGTGATTTCATGGATTTTGAGTGAATTCACTGGTTGTAGTGAACAGGGACCAATGAAGAAGTAGTGAATTCATTAGTCTAACGAACGAGGACTAATGAATTGCACCCACATTTTGTAATAATGCCTACAAACAACAACACCTTAAAGTTATCAACACCTTAACAAGACTAAACACATGTTCAATTTTTATATATTTGTGAACCAAATATTCAAAAAAAATATTTTGCAAAGACACCCACATTTGGAAACTAGTTCTCATGAATGTGCCACCAAACTAATGGATTTGTAAATGAAATGAAGGAATAGAGGGCCTTTTAAAGAAACATAATTTTCCAATGACTAATGTCCAAAAAGATTATTTGTTAACCATGGGACCTTGATAACCTAAATTCATATAAGATGAAGGTTGTTGGGTAAAAACAAATGAAAAAATGAAAAATCATTTACCCAAAGGTCTATCCAATGGAAGGCAATCCTAACTTCTAAACAATAAATAAAGAAAACAAAAAAAAAAATTCCAAACAATTTTTAGAACTTCAAGGTGGGGGTTGGAAGGTAATTACCTTCCAACTACTTCATAGTACCTTTGTAACCTTCTAATCCATGGCAAACCTATTGCTTTCACCTTCCAAAAATTGCCACCCTTATAATGTTACCTTCATATTATAGTTGTTATTGTATTCTTATTGTAATTACAATATAACCATATTCAATATCCAAGTATAAAAATAAAATTATATATATATAAGAATAAAAAATATGATCTTTTATATCAAACAATACTTAATGTTTTCCTTATACCAAGAAGTCAAGGCAAAACAAAATAAAACAAAAATAAAAAACCTTTTTGTATTTCCATGGAATGCAATGTATTTTTCTTCCAACATCAAATACAATCTCCTTCACCATTAGTCGTCCTCCTAAAGCCCAAAAATCAACAATAAAAAATGAAGGGATGAAAACCCACGCAAGAGAAAATGAGGAAAAAATGAAAGAAACCTTCACCCACATAAATTTTCCTTTGTTCATACGCCAAAAAAACATCTCATCCCCTATTACAAAGTAGGCTTGTATCCTAATCTCCTTCACAAATTCCTAATTAATTGGCAAAATCATGCCAATCACCTTATTATCAAAGACTAACTACCCAAGCAACTTCATCTTTTAATAAAAATAGGAGACTATAAACTTATTATTAATAACTAAGAAATTACTAAGATGTTTACTAAGCTAATTAAACTAAATAATTTCCCATTAACATATATTTTCATTGGAATTTTGTTCAAGGATTAACTTTTAATAATTTTCCCTTGAAGGTAATTTTGTGATGGAAATTATGATCAAGTAACATTTTAATTCAATTGAACCCCCCAAACCAAACTTTTTTTTCAAGATCTAGTTTAGTAGCATCAACTATTACAACATTAGATGCATTATCAATAGGTTTCAATTGATCATATCACACCATCAAAAGAGGAATAACAACCTTGACATCATAATCAAATGTCAACAAGATTACATCCCCATGTTCCACCAAGTTTTCCACAAAACACAAAGCTTGGAAATGTGGAACCAACATGATAACCATCATATTGTGAACATGCCATCCATCAAAAGATTTGAAAAACTCTAGTAAAAGGACACCACAATAGGCCAGATCATGGTGATGCACAACAAAGGAATATGACATGAAATTTTTTTACCTACGTAGTAGAAAAGCACAACAAGACAATAGTGGTACGATGTATTGAATTTCTATGCAACAAATGAAAACAAAAGCAATGTGTAACAATTGATTGAAAGAAAAACACCGCAACACATTTGCAAAAACAAAGCAACATCAGGGGAAAACAAAACCATCACAATGACACACAACAAAAGGACATCCCAATATACCAAATCAAAACAAAGATCCAAGACCATGGTGATGCACAATAGAAGTGAAAAATATGTTATTTGTGTAATAAAAGAACACAAAAGTTGGAGTTCCAAACAATAAGAGAAAACAAAGGCAATGCACAACAATAAATCACAAAAAGGAAACCACAAAAGACTTATGCAACAAAAAAGCAGGGGGTGGGATGGTTAGATGAAAATGTGCAACAAAAGGTCTTGAAAATAACATTACGATGCATTTACATGACAAAATAACACTAAAGGAAGAAAATATGATGATGCAAAAAAGGAGTGTGATGAGAAAGACCTCTTACTTATGTAACAGGGGAGCATGATGAATGAATAATCACAAGGACAACAATGGCCTTTGCATTCCACACCACACACATGGACAACAAAACAACACAAAGGGAAAAAAACAATAGACCACCAGAATGATGTTAAGTGAAATCATTGTTATCCTTTGTTGTTTCAAAACCTTAAACCCTAACAAATGGGAGTTTATTCAATTGTTCCCATTAACCTTACTCATAATATCCAAATAACTAATATGTATACAATCATTATCCATATTTGGAAAACATAATATCACTAAACAACATATATGAATTTAGATGTTAAGGATATATGTCAAATATCCATAAAAATTGGTTAACATTTATAGGAAATATAATCAAATATGGATCATGGTGGATAGTGACAAAAATGAATATTAGGATATAGTAAAATTGATATATGGATACTATTTGTATTCTATTTAGATTTAAAGGTATAACCAAAAAACATTGATATTAACCTTTTTTTTTCAATTTTACAATTTACCAATTCTTTAACCGCTAACTTTATGCATCTTTTTTTTATTGTTACCTTGTTTGATCACCTTGTTTTGTGTGATGACATTAGTGCTAATGAAATGTTGTTAATTGTTCAACCTTTTTAAAAATCAATTATGACTATGTTGTGTTGGTTTTGTGAAATTTTCATTGATGGACATTGTTTTGTGTTTTCATTATAGTTGTGTAAGCATAGTTATTTGTTGACTTTTTTTGTTACAAACAACATTGGTATTCAACATGACATGTTTTTCTATTCATGACCATTGTTGATTATTCTCCTTTTTTACATCATTTAAGACTCAAAAAATAATGAATAAGGTGTTTCCATGTGCCAATGTGACAATTTTGATTTCTTGAATTTTTATCATTTTCATATAGTGCTTTGTTAACACGTGTCATTGTCTTTTTTGGTCACTTTAAACATCTATGTGCACATTGATTTTGAAGTCATGTTTTTCCTAGTGACATTGTTGGAGCTACTAGGGTGACAATCTCACTTCTTTCTATGATTGCAAATACCTTGGCAAAGAGGTTCTCTTTTGTTTGCCAATATTTTGACCATTAATTTCATGTTTCTTTTGTCCATGTCGTCTTATTCAAATTTCCTTTACACAATGTTTTGTAATCTCATTATAACTATGTATGCATATGATTGCTTATTGGCATTTTTGTAATTGTCAACAACACGTAAACACCATACATTTAATATTATTGTTTACATGTATGTAACTATTATATTTAAATTTGAAAAAATGCCAAAATAACTCTTAAATCAAAGCTTGAAAAAAATCCTAGAAATATAACAATTGAATATCATGATCAAGAGGAAAATTTGGCCTAGTTTTTAGCGTTTAGAATGTGTGGGAACGACTTTGTTGAAATGGAAAGTTCAAATTTATTATTGATGTTCATGACTATTCTAGTCATTCAAGGTGTTTCATCAAAGCTTTAGGTATGAAATTTGTCCAAAAGGACCCAAATGGACCTTCATTCAAACTCACTTGCAATTGAAAATTGTGATCACATTTTCAATATGTTATTAAATGCAAATCTCTAAATCAAATTGTCAATAATTGTTCAAAGTTTCAATTTAGCCTTGATGTGGATGATAAAGAATTGGGAAGTTATTAACAAAAGAAGTTGAGGAACATGCTAAAATTTGGACCCAAAATGGATTCAATGAGTGAAGGTGATTATAAGGTTTTCTAACATTTCAATAGATAATAGATTTATTAAAAAGTGGAGGCATTGTGAAGGCCTTGTGAATATGTTAGCTTATTCATTCTTCAATTACAAAATAAAATAACAACTTATGCCTTTCAACAAGATATTGGTTTAATGTAATTTTTTTTCTTTTGTTTTAGTTCATTGGTTTAATTTTTACTTTACAACTTGCATTTTGATATGTAATGTACCATGTTTAAACAAAATGATAGGAAGTAGTGGGATGTTTATTAGAAAAATGTAAATGTTTTATACTTTTGAACATGAGAAATCACCTTGGATGCCATTTGATATTTTCACCAATGCACAATATTCTTGAGTGAAGATAATAGTAAACAAAGCAATTGTACAAGCATGAAAAGTTGGTTTTAGAAATACCATTAAAAAGTTTGATGCCTTATTGAATGAAAAGATGAATGAATGATGGTGGGGCAAGAAATCTATCAACCAACATCACTTATTTGCCTTTTTCCCTTAATCTCACCTAAGATATAAAAACATATTTATGGGAGAAATGGTTGAGTGTTTTATGGTTCTCGTGTTGAAAACTAGCATAATTTTTAAAACTATCAAAGGTTCAAATCCCTCTTGTGAACCTTCTAGTATCACCAAGTTTGAATGATAATCATATTTCAATGTTGTTGATTCGATTATGTATAATTAGTTATAAAATCAAGGTTTTAATTATCCTTTAAGTTTGACATCCATCTTAGTGGTTGAAATGTTAAGTATTTCATAGTCCACATATGTGTGAATCAAGTTAATTTAGGATGACCATGCTACTTCTACATAGGTATAAAATGTTTTTTCCTTAGATGTGTAGTCCTTGTGTTAATCAATTAGACTTTTAAATTGGGCCCCAACCTCATAAAATGAAAGGTAAATATCTTTTGGGTGTTGGCATGGTCGAGTAGATGAAAAATGTTCCTTGTCACAAAAAATTACAAATAGACAAATTTTTTTTTTGATGCATTGAAAATAGAAATACTATTTTATTCAATGATTAATATGAAGCTAAACTTTTACTTTAATATTATAAATTTGAAATATGAACATTTTCATGAAAATTTAAGTAGATTTTATAAATTTGCATATTCTTGCAAAAAGTGTCTGATCTTACGAAATGAGTTGCAAGTAGATGAAATATTGAACGTTTTCTACTTTCAAGTGACGAAGACCTTAAAAAATACTAGTGTACTATAAAATTATGCATATTATCATAATACATAAAATTTATAATGTAAAAGTAGGTTTGAACACCAAATTGACTTTATCAAGTTCAAATCTACTTCTCACCTTATTTATGATACCAAAGTTTTTCAATTTTTGTATTCAATTTACCATAAAATAAACGGAGGGCCATGTTTTTTCATATTTTTACTCACACAAATTTTTAATCTACTTTCATGTGTTTTTATCAAAAAATTTGTCATTTTTTTACTACATTTTGGGCAAACTACTTTTTTTGTTTACTTGACCATGCCTACACCCTTTTGGGTTATGTTGATGGAAACATGACATAGTAGTTAGGAGCGATCCAAACCTTGTTTATTTCCAAAAAACCAATGACCAAATGCCAAGCTTAGTACTAAATTTGATTTGGAAATGATCCAAAAGCATTGCATACAAGTTCCTTAAAAACTAGCCATATCATAAACTTTTTAATTTGTAGCTCAAGCTACTTCATTTGATCTATAAGAAGAATTCTAGGATGTGACAAACAATACAAGCAAATAGTTGGGACTTGAATTATTAGATTGCACAACCACTTATAATGTCCAACTCTAGGCTATGTTGACCACACCAAGACAATAGCTTCATCACTTTGATAGACATTGTTGTAAAGGATTTTTAGTTTTTCTTTCATGAAAGTTTCAACTTTAAGCACTAACAAGAAAACGTGCAATATTGGCCCCCAACCAAAAGTGTCATGGTTTAAAGTTATGTTCAAACTCCAACTAAAGGCACACTCATCGTTCACCTTGCATTTCTTTACACATGCAAAGTTGCATCAAGTTCAAAGTCAGAGGAGATGTTGGGTGTTCCTCATGTGGCGATGCATCTTGAGATCCATGTGGCTCAAAAGCATTTAACATGTTGATCAAGTTTCAAATGATTTCCCATATCATTAAAAATCCTTTAAGTACTTAATAATTACCATAGACAAAGTAACATCATAATTAGCCTAGGGAGAAAATAAAAGAAATCCTTCACTTCAATTGTGGTGGGGTCTCTTCATCCAAAATCTTGGAGATGTTGATCAAGATGAGGATGAAAGACATGCATAATTGTGAACTTTCATTGGGTGTGAGGTCATCCATTCATTATGATTAGTGGAATGGTGAGAAATATTTCCTTTCACTCTCATCAGTCAAAAGAAAACCACTTTTTGGAGGGCAAGGAGCTCCAAGGAAAGACTTGGGGACATATATCGAAAAATAAAACAAAATATGTGTGTGTGAAGGGGAAAGATGTTGCTTGTATGTGAAAGGAAAAGAGAGAAAGCGCTAAATAAAAAGTTGAACATCCATAGATATTGGTGGTGTTCAAGTGAAGGGGGGATCAACCTTTTACTTCTTTCTAGATTATTAACTTGAACATAGATTTCTTTTAGATCCACCATTGGTTTTCTTCCAAACTTGAAACAATTTTAGAACATTAACTAGGCCATGTGACCACCAAATTTCAGCACAATCGAAACTAGGAGCAAGGTGTATCAAGTGGAAGAATGAGCGAGGGATATAATGACAAATGCCAACACCTTTGGCAAGCCACCTTTACCCTTTCTTTTATTATTTTAAAACTCCCATTTGGTAAAGATTTGGTAAGTTAAAAACTTACCTACAAATTTCAGCCCATTTGGACCTTAAATGTAAGGCTTGTGTGTTGAAATGTGCAAGGGGGGTATAATTAGACCCCAAGATGATCAAGTGCTTAAATCCTAAAGTTCCACCATTGGACTTTCATGAAATTTGGTGAACATGGGAAAGACTTGTAATACTTGAACTATTAAAAAAATTAGCTCCATCAACATTATTTTGTGAAAGTTGAGCTTTAATGAATCAAGCCTTGATGGTTGGCCTTGAGTTACACAATTCTATAATCTAGTTATATCATGTAGTTATACCTACATTGCCTTGCAATTGTATAAAGTTCATGTTCATTTTTTGGATTCAATCAATTTACACATGCACATTGAATTACAAACACAAGAAAACCAAATTAAAAATATTTATCTTCCATTTGATCTTGCAATCCACATCACCAAGTGTAGAAAACACATAAGCATGTTCACTTAAAAGCATCAAAAGTGGGAAGTACTAGTTTACCTCACACCTCCTTTTTTTTCTCATCATTTTCTAGATATTTTACACTTGACAAATCTTTAGTTTTACCTCCTTTGACCATAACCACAAAATGCTCTTGCAAATTATGACCTTTGTTAGGAATGTAAGTAATTATTTCATTTTGATTAGTTAAATGCATGTTGGTTATCTTGTGTAAAGTTGAATTTGGTTTTTGGTGCTCTTGTATAAATACACATGCATACTCTTTACTTTGGAGGACATTGAATCAAAGCTTGAATATGTTGCATGCGTGATTTTGATTTTCTACCATGACAAATCAATTGATTGATTGTAAGCATATTTCATTTACCTTGTTTTTAAAAAATTGCATAATTTGTTTTTTCCCCATTTTTCATGCTTTATTTTCATGGAAATAGAGCCTTTGGCCATTGCTATGCCTTGTAGCCTTTCATTGCTATATGTTAAACCTCATATTTGGTGATTTTTGCATGATTTTTTTTCGTAATTTTTTTCAAAAGTTAGGGAGTATTGTATAATTTGATTAGTTTAATCTTGTGAAACTCATTACTAATTTAGTGCTTAGATTTTGTCAATATATTTTGAAAAACTACTCACAAACATTATGAGGTGTTATATTGATAGGCATTGATTTGATGTTGATTATTAGGGGAAGTCATTTCCATTTTTTCAAATAACATGCAAAAAAAAAAAGTGCAAATATTTGGAAATAATTCATAATTTAATTAAATGTAAATATAAAGGTGCTTATAATGTATTATGAAAATATATTTAAATATGATTTTCAAAATCATTTTTGACATATTATTTTACTATTCTATAACATACAAAAAAATGCCCCTTTATTTCACATGTTTCATAAAATATATAAATAATGACTTCTTCAAAGTTGATTATCCTATTGAAGACGTCATCATCACATACATCACCCAACTATTTTGCATGTTGAGAAGCGAAGGCCATACCCATGTTTTTGCACAAGTTCACCAATTGGTCTTGGATGCATTGCAATTGATTATCAATAAGTTGATTTTTTTTCCCAAAGTTGAAAAATACGGTTTTATTTGAATAAATAAATAAAGGAGTTAAAATCATCCATATGGAAGGAGGTTTTCCCTTGGGAATATATCATGGAAATCACTAGTCATAGATATTTAATATATTATAGGAAGTGAATGATTTTTTCAAATGTTTTATTGTCTACTTTTGCTTTGATTTGTGTTGTGGTTTCTACCTAATTTTTAATTGATGTTAATATTTGTTTACATACAATGACATTGATAAATATATGAAAATCTAAACTTTGCAACAAAATCAGTGGTGAGTTGAAAAATGGTGACCTATTGCAATGTGAAGAGGCATTCATTTTATTTAAAATTACACATGAAAAGAAATCAATAGTTCTTTGTCCATCTCCTTTTAAGATTAGGTCAAAGAAATGAATTTCACTTTGTTTGCTTGCAAACCTAGTGGGTTCAAGTGGACTTTACAACATTCAATGATCCTTAATTACAATGGTAATGAAACTCACAGAGTTTTTGGAAGAGGTGAAATAGTTAATTAGGTTGGTGATCATAAGCAAATTTTCATTAAAACCTCTTCACATTGGAATATTATGTCAAAACTATCAAAATTGAAAACATCATTGAAATTTGCTACAAATTTATTTATATGCATCAAATAATGGTTTCACAAGCATGTGGATCAATCATAGGAAAGGCCTTGAAATTGCCACTCTAAGTGAAACAAATGTTGCTTACCTCAAGAAAATTCAAAAAATATTGATATGAAAAAGGAAAGGTCCACAAAGGAGGTTGAATGGTTGTTATTATTTACTTTTTCAAATTACAATCATGACTTCTTGTACATATTATTGCTACATTGTTATGATTTTTGCAATTCAGCTACATTTCATCAACATGATAGGTATGTGTTAACACTTGCATTTTGAAAACTTTGACACAATGAACTCCAAGAAATAATAACCAAAGTTATTTATGTAAAATGTTACAATTGCAAAATAATCATTAAAAAGATCAATATCATGTGCAATCTTAGGCCATTAAATGATTAAATGATTAATTTTATGTAGAAGCACAAACCGATAATCCAAGTCAAATTTGTTCAAATTTTGCAACTCCAACTGGGCCTCTTGAATTGCGAGTAGGTGCGATACTTAAATTTAATCTTGTTGCTATGCAAAGTGGTTGCGAAAGTCAGGTGCATTGAACATTTGATTCTTTATTTTGAAAATTTTTAATCCTATAGTATTATCAATGACAGACCTAAAATAATTTAGAACTTTCATCAAAATTGGTTGTCATGAACTTCAATTGTCAATTAATGTCATGGAAACAAATGAATTTTCCATGAAATAATTTGAATACAATACTTAGTAAATTGAAGGTTGCTAATACATTTGGATCCATGTGAACCCTAATTATAATGTAATATATCATTTGAATTGAAAGTCATTGTAGTATTTTCATAAGGGAAATTATTATGGCAACTCACACTTTTGCATCTTTGGTTTTGCAAACATGGATTAGTCATGTATCAACATGAAGTATCTTTGTAGTCGCCAATGTCCAAGTTGTTTCTACTACCTTGGAGACCAAATGTTTGGAATTGAAGTGTATGCTGGAAATGTGATCACCACAATGGCAAAATGCATGGTGTCAACTTTCCGTTTTGGTTCAACTAGATTAGGATCATGCCAAGCAGTTCAACCTTTCCAAGTGTTGATTGCACACCATTTTACTCTCAAACTCATCATAGCTGGCCCACTCCCATATTCTCGTTATGGTGCGGGAAAGGAACCCGAATTAGTTGTTGTTGCTGGTACATGAACATTTTCATTTCACACACCATCATGTTACACAAATTTCATGTTCAATACCATCCAACAAGGTAATGAAAACATTCATGAATTTTGCATAATAATGGGTTTCCTCATTTTATTTAAAATACACATCCTTAATATAACCAACAAAAAAATGAGTTCTTACTTTAATTGTGTTCTTGGTGAGGCTTAACTTGTAGCAATTTTTTTTTATCAAAATTGATTTCATGGATGGTTTTGTCTACTTCAAGTGACCCAAATGTCATGTTTGAAAGATCTTTTGTTTGGTGTAATGTATCGGTTACCCATGTGGTAATTTGTAATGTTGAAATGATGTTTTATGATTATTTAATATGCACATTCTTGTATAATGGGTGTCAACTATGCAAATGTGTGTTTTTTCAATGTTTATTCCATTGCAAGCCATTCTGTTATCAATTGGATGGATTTGAAATTCTTCTATAGGAGATATATTTGTACTATTACAATAGATTCAAAAATTATTCTTGTGGTACTTATGTGGGTAGGAAATGTTGTGATAACAAAAAGTGTACTTTCTTCTCGTTCTACGACTCAAACATATATGGTTGGAAGTGATGCAAATTTTTTTGTTCAACTTATGGATGCTTATGGAAATATGGTAAATAATTCTTTCTATGTGCTTTTTAGGTCAAATGAAAATGAATCATGTTTTAATCACTAATGTTGTAGGATGAGGCTTGCTCAAATATACTTCCGTCAATGTATAAATTTGATATTGATAATGTTCACATCATAGGTGTTTGCATCATAGGTGTATTTTGAAAAATATCATGTTAAATTTCTTGGCATTAGTCACTATGACATGTGAAATTTTGTCAAATTATTTTCATAGCATGCATCAACAACATCTATTTCAAACAACTTACCTACTAGAATGTTTTGTGGGTTAGAAATGCTTCAACTACAACTCCAATTTTTGGTTGAATTTTTTGAAACTTATGTTAATGCATATTCTTAATCACTGACAATATGAATTTGTCTTTTAATCTTCAAATAGATGTCAATTGGATGTCATATATGTCATTCAATGTTCTTTTGTGGGCGAATTTTCACAACCTGGCAACAAAAAAAAATGGTTGATGAATCCAACAAAGGGATTTTTGGGATTTAAAAAAAAAAATCGCCATATCTTGACCAAAAAAACTTAAAAGTCACCATATTTAGACAATGTGTTCTTGTAGGTCGTCAAAACTAGGCAGGATTCCAAAACAAATCTATTAGTCCATTAAGATAGTCGCCATTTACTGCTAATTAATGATGAGGATCCTAGCTAATGCACCTACTTCATGAATTTGAAAAAACAACAATGATGTGGTTGAGATTGAATTTTTGGGTTTGTACACTTGGCAAGCACTTCTATTGGACAGTTAATTACAATTTTTTCTTTGAATGAACTTGTAAATTAAAATTAAAAGAAAAAAAAAAGTACGATTTCTTGAATTTGAAGTGTGTTCAATTGATTGATTTAATTACTATGCAAACATGTGACTCTTTGGAAAAATTGGTTAGGTGAATGCTCTAACAGGAAGGAATACCGACATGACATACACATGGAATGTTGTGATCACAAGCAATCCTCCAATGCCAAATAGTGCGTCAAATACCCTTCCATCATCATGTGTAACTTTTGATCTTGTGGCGGGCATTTACAATATTGATTTTACTCCAACTCAGGTTGGTAAATTTATGTTCAATATTTCAAGTGGTGGTCTTATTCCCTTAAATGGACCCATGGCTTTCACCGTCCTTCCAGGTTAGTGAGTTTGATTATGCTAACTTTTGCAATGTAAATGTTAACATAAGCTTTGCTTTTGTGTTGATGAAAAGTTTAGTATTTTGTGAACTAATCACAAAAAGAAAAGCAATATCCATGAAGTTAAGGATCATTTCCTCAAATGGGAATGGTCATATTTATCCAATTCCCACATGTTTGATTACCAAAATGACTCATTTGTAAATGTGCACCTAAGTTTTGCACATGTTTGATAACATTCAAATGCATTCTCTAAATGTTTGTGACATTGTTTCTTTATTTGATGGAGATTTTTGGGTGTTTTGATAGGTGCTGTATCAATATATAGATCATATGCAAAATGGAAAAATGGTGTGAGTTCATTTGTAGTAAGACGGTTACCATCAAGCTCATCATGCACAAAATGGTTTGGTTTGATTATGTTTACTTACATTATTCACAGTTGTAACTATTCTTCAATAGTGGGTTTAAAGTTTAAAGCATATGCATGTGATTACAAAGTTTTAATTGAAGATGAAAAACCCATCATTCTAAAGTCATCTTGAATCTAATACAAAATTCAAATTACCATATATGTACATCACATATTATAAACAAGATTAATTTTGAAGTATCATTTTGGAAAACAAAAATGGTAGATCATGGTACATCCATGAAAATATTACATTAATGGTAAAATTAAATGCTCAGTACTTGTTGGGCTTCACTCACAAAGGGTGTATGTTCCTTTTCAAATAATTGGTACATGATTGGATTCAATTCTCACATAGGCTTAGGGTTTAGAGTTCAAAAAACCTTGAGAATTCATCAAGGGTTGATGATACTTCTTGTGATTTCAACTAAAGTTTAGGGTTGAGGGCTCAAGCTTGAGAAATTTGACTATAATGTTGTGGTGGATGTCTCATGTCTAGGCCGGGCAACAAGCCATATTATCAATCGTACAATATGATGTTATGGTATATCCCATAAACGCAGACTTTAGCTATGACATTGCGGTGATAGTGTTGGGACAACATATTGCTGTACAAAACATAACAAAGCAACTCGATGTTCAAGTTGGTCACATCTTATATCTAATGGTGTTTACACAAATTGGAAGCTTTTCTTTGCATGTTGGAACTTTAACTCAAGACCTTTCGGGCTCCCCACTTCCATTCACCGTGAGCCCCGGTACAACATCCTCATAACACATTACAATTTCTTACCTTGAATTAGATATTATCATGAAGGTATGAAGCTCCTTGCTTCCTTTTTCAAAGAAGCTGTGAGTTAGGGCAAAGTTTTAAACTAGGGTAAATATTGAACTAGGGTATGCATAAAATTATATGTATAAATATTCTAGAAAGAATGAAGTTTGTGTAGTAACATATTTTCTTGATGTATAGGTCCGGCTAGTGCAGCATCATGTAAATGGCAATGGTTATATGGAATAAGCACTTATAAAGCGGGAACACAAGCTACCTTATGCGTGACCGTGATGGATCTGTATGGAAACATTATAGTTACACTTGATTCCTATTTTGTGGGATTAGTTGTGCAAAATTACGGAGATAGTCGCACCTTGCCGACGACACCCATAAATATCAGCTTAAATCCGGACGGGAAACAACAAATGCTCCAATTTGTACCTACTCTCGCCGGAAGGTTTAACCTTCAAGTTACTATTTGGTCCGTGGGTATTGCTAATTCCCCTTTTGCATTCAATGTGATTCCAAGTGAGAGCTTCTTCCCATATGTTTTGATGCCATGACTTTTTAGCTTTTGCCATGTTTTATAGGGTTTAGGGTTTATAGGAATGCAACCCTTAAGAGCTTAAGGGTAAAACAATTTCTCACCCACTCATTGTGAGAAATTATTTTGGCAAAATTTCTATAAAAAATTTATTTGTTTTCATTTGTGTTTATATTTGGCTAATTAGTTTCAATTTTTTAAAAGCATTCGTAATTTTGTCCAATTTAGAATTTTTTTTTTCCTTTTGTTCATTTGAGGATGCCAAAGGCGATGTTTCGGTGCTCCATTGCCAAGGCTGGTGGCTTTCGGGAACAAATTCGACATTTGCAGGAGCATTAACCATATTTACGACCATTTTATCCGACGCTTACAATAACCCAATCAACAAGGATACAAACGGAGGCCTGGTGACATTCTGGACTTGGGATATGTCCATAACAGCTACAACTACCGGAAACCCCGTTCTCGTCTCTGAATTGTCGAACTTACAAATGGATGCTCTCGGTCGCATACAAATTCAATTTGTCATGAGGACTATCGGAACATTCTCATTCCAAATTGGAAAAGCTTCGGTTTTCATCCCCGGATCTCCGTTCAGTTTCACGGTTCTCCCAGGTGCACAAAACAAACACTTTGCATTTGTTTGTTTGTTGGTGATTTAAGTGTGCGGAGTGTGGATGAGTGTTGGGTGGGTAAGTCTTTTACCCAGATACACCCCAGAAGAGGGTAAATACATACCCGAATTGACTAGTAAATATTTTAGACTTACCATGTCTTCACTCCCTACTTGACTAACATGTATATTTGATGCTTACTCTCACCACCAAGGGGAGGGTACTCGTTTTGAAGCAAGTAAAAAGAAAATATATTCCAAAATTGTTGTATTGCACCGATGCATTTCCATATTTTGCAATGCATGTGGTTATGATGCATTTGTTCAAATTACGATTACTAACCATTTAATATATTGTAGTACCTTAGGCATTGACATGCTGAATAGTTATCTAATTATTATTTTTTATTTCAATAGTAAAAATAGATAATGCATGAAAATTTCAGTTTGATATTATGTTGAAATAAATATATTCGACAATGATGAATGTCTATGAATTTTTTTATATTAAAATAAAAGTATTGCATAATTTCTTTTTTTTTCATCACAATTCTTGGTTGCAAGTAATAGAGATTCCATTTTATTGACTTTGCCTACCAAGGCAAGGATATTGTGTTTAGATTCGTCATAGAGTACAGTAGCTTAAGGGATTTTGGCCCGCTAGTAAGTAGGTCTATTTTTATATGAGGTTTTTTGAAAGATGATATTTTGGCTTGTGTTGAAACTTGAGATTAGTTATAGAGTTATGATATCTTGAAGGATTTTGGTTTCTTGTAGAGGATTTTTTTGAAGATTATATTTTTGCATGGTGAAATATTTGAATTTTCATAATTCTACTTTTGCCTTAAGATACTTTTTAATGTAAATGGCAAGGCCACAGTGTGACAGACCCCCATTTAACAACTTAAGTGAGTTGTAGTAGACTTTAGAGTTGTTATTAAACATAAATAATTGACTGATAAATAACCGACCCATTACACATTGAGTAACCAAAAGAAAATGAAAAGAAAAAACCCTAAAAACAACCTAATTATTAAGGGATTAGAATTCAGCACCCCCTTGTACAATGTATAAATGTCATGAGATTAGTCCATGAACTTAATTATAATTGAAACTTGGTCTGGCCCAGTTTATTTTTGCGGTTTTTCCTTCCCTAATGTTTAAAAAATGCTGCCAGGCTCGGTTTCAATGGCAACAACACAAGCTTCATTTTTGGATTATACGACTTCTGTTCCTATACTACCTGCGGGAACTATGGTTAGTGTTACAATTGCGCAAGTGGATTCCTACAACAATGTTGTGCCACAAACCTTTCTATTCAATACACAAATTGTTTCTGCTCTAGGAGGACCGGCAATGAATATTGTCATCAACACAACCCCGGCAACAAGTCAAGGATTGCAAAATCTCACATTTGCACCGACTGTGGCTGGCACTTTTGCGCTTCTCATCAGCAATGGAGTCACAAATATTTCGAACTCACCGCTCACATTCACGGTCACTCCTGGTGCAATGGATGCCCTTTGGATCCCGATATTTCATATTAATCAATTGCTTAGAAAAAAGGTTACATAAATTGTTAACAGAATAGAGTTTCCATAAAGTGACCCTCTCTTCACCCTGTCTTTGGGCCTCCTTTCAACCTCTATCCCTTCTTTTAGTCGTATCCACAAGTGAAGACATTTTTTAAATCCTCAGTATGAAATGCTAATACTCAGCATTTAATGCACAAGGTTCGAGACTAATTATAGTAGTTGTAGAGTTAGGAGCAGTGAAAATATATGTAGCAGCAGTGGAGGCGATGAGGAAAAAGGAAAGACAGGATGAAACTCAATTTACACAGTTTACCACCAAAATTGATGGTTTTCTGAGTTTCATCCCCCGTTGAATGCTAATGTACTTTTTGGCAGGTTTTTTAAAAAATTCACCCTGTGTATGACCAAACTCAGGGTTCTGGTGCTGTGTTTTTCTTACTTTACGGATAACTCTAATATGATAGTATCCTTAAAGTCGCCCTGTCTTTGGTCCCTAGATTGACCATGTAATCCCGTTTCATTCCCAATTTGAGTGTTGTGTAACATGAGCAAAACTGAGTACCATTTAATAGGTGTAACCCATCTCCTTCTACCTTGAGAATTTTGGAACTTGGGTGCTGATGGTGGTTTTTCTTTTTCAGGGCCTATAAGTGTGATGAGCTGCATCGGAAATTGGTTCAATGACTTTAACAATTTCACCATTGGCGATGCTGTGACATTTACAATCACACAACGTGATATGTATGAGAACCCCGTTTTTGCATCCGGAACAATCCCATCGTTTACATTCAACACTGCGATCGTGTTGGCAAGTGATGGTGTTACACCCGTTACTATGAATTCGATGACGATATCACTTTCATACTTGATGCCTCAACAACAAATACTTAAGTTTTCAGCCTCTCAAATTGGAGAGTTTTTGCTTCAAGTCACTGACACAAACGGGATTAATATTATCATGTCTCCTTTTGATTTTTCCGTCACAACCGGTGTGGAACTTGCTTTCTCCATTTAGGGCTATAGAGTCGACTTAAATGTAAAAGCACACAAAGAATTTGTCCCAATGTATTTGTGAAGCCACTGAATACACATTAATAATGCCGCCTAAAAACAAAAGGCACCTTAAGCCTACAAATTGATAGGTGTAAGAGACCTATTCGTAGGCATAAGGTGCCTCCCATTTCTACCACCTCATGATCTACATACACTTAGTGGTAGGTAAGGAGCCTAGAACGAGGCAATAGCTGAATCCAGCCCTGCATTTTGAGAATGTCCCCATCCATGGACTTAACCTATTGTAAAGCATGAGGCAAAAATCTATCAAGAACGAAACCTATGTAGAGCAGAAGGTGTATGAATGGGAGGGTTCTTATGCCTACTCCTCAATAGTGGGACTGTTCTTACACCTACAAGTAGGCATGATATCGCTCCTAATTTCTAGGAGGGAAATTGATGGATATAAGGTGCCCTCTACATACACTACAAGTTTTCTCCGAGTGCATTACTAGAATAAAGAGCCTGTTGCAAACTTGTGGTTACGATGGGCAAAGACTAAGGGTGGGGAACATTCCCAAAATGTCATCCATGACTTGGCTACTAGCTCATCATAGGCCCCTTATTTCAAGAATGTTTCCACCATGAAATCTTACCCTGCACAATATGGAAGAATGATATGCTCTTATTTAGTCTATAAATTAAACAAAGTTCTGAGCTCTATACTGGAAGAATTAATACTTGAAATTTGACTTATACCTAGCCTAGTGGGATCAAAATTTGAATTGCATGAGCTTGTGTCAAGTAATTTGCATTCATTTGAACACAACATGTTGAACAAAAATTGTGTGACTGAATGAATATCACAGGGCCATTATCACCAACAACGTGTATAATCAATGGGACCAATCTCTTCACTAGTAGTGTTGCTGGTAGCCCTTTGGGCTTCAACATATACACATTTGACGCTTACAATGACACTTTTAAGGCCGATCCTTCCTTGGTTACCATCACTTTCACACCTCCATTAGGCAACAATCCTTATGTGATTTCCTCAAACGCTCTTGGAGTGCTCCAAGTCAATTTTAGTATTTGCAAGGCTTGGCCAACACCATATCTAATGAGAGTGTTTTCAAAAGTTGGGAATCAAGACCTTCCCGGAAGTCCTTTCTCAATTACCATTACACCAGGTTTTTTTTCTTTTTTCTTTTTTCTTTTTTTTTTTGCTTTTTACTGGGGCCACCACCCCAAATCTAATATCTTCAATTTTTTATTTTTTTTAAAGAATTGAATGAAAGAACTTGTTCAAATAAGTAGGTCAGTTGGTCTTTTACAAATTCCTCCATATATATATATATATATTGGTGGTGTAGTAGAAGTTAGAATGGCTTATTATTTTGTAATTGATAACATTTTGTAGGCCCGGTATCGACAACTAGTTGCATAGGAAGCTGGCAAGAAGGAGTGGGATATTTCAGTATTGGAAAAACCGCAAGTTTTTTGATAGAGCAAAGAGATTCTTGCTCAAATCCTGTGTACACAGGGGGTAATTCATCATCACAACATTTCCCAACTTTGATTTTGTCAGCACCAATCTTGAATGCAAGTGTTTACAATAGTCGAACAGGAAGTTTGATGTCGACTCCAGACCTTCAAGTTGTTCCGGCTTCCTCCGGATCCACCAACAACCAACTGGTGACTTTTAGTTTGCCGACTACCGGGTCATTCTTGCTCTATGTTTTTGATGTCAACAATGTCAATATTTCTGGGTCACCATTTCCTTTCAATTATATCGTCACAGGTACAGACATCTCTCGAATGAGATCATCACTCCATCTTTTTTCACCTAACCAGTTGTGGGCTGTGAGTTTTTTCTCCCAATAAATTTTGTTGTTTTTTATGACCCAAAAAATGGGGATTTTTTGGGGATAAATGTGTTCTTTTCGTGTAAATTGGAATAAATTTGTTAATTTTTTGGAAAAATTCACCAAATTTCCTGTATCACAAAATTGAAAAATAAATAAATTCTGGTTGTGTGTGGGGTTGTTAAAAGACATGGTCCTTTCTTTTTGTGTTAGAAGAGGGCATCTTATATAAGGCCTCCTCTATGTGCCTCAGGCCTACCTCAATAGAGGATGGCACCTTACGCGTAAGGCTCCTCTAAAACTCAGAATGAGGAACCTTATGCGTAAGGTGCGTCCTTGCCTCTCAAATTAATCACAACCATCTTGTTCTAAAAGCAAAATTCTACTCGTTCTTTACACAAGGTAAGGAACTCGAATGAGGCTGTTGTCAGAATTCAGGTCAAGCACTTGGCTCCCACCTTGCCTGAGGCCTTCGTTCCTAGAACACCTCCATTCTGGGTCCTTACCCTACACTTATTTTCTTTACATAGATAGGCTTTTTCATAGGTGAGATGTGTAACGATGTGGTGATTTAATTGTGGAATGGCTCTCGCTCCAACAAGCTCACCATATTCTTAGGTGGAATGAGCCCTACTGTATATACATAGTAGAAATGTACACTTATGTGCGAACTCATGGCTTGGGAAACTTTGCTCATAGTTTACACACCATTGAAGTCGGGGGAAAATAATGCAGGCCTAACAATTGGGGCAAATATGTGTATTGGGGAAATCATCCCCAATACGGCCATCCCGGTTGGACAGCAGGCGGCAGCTATAGTTACCACAACGGATGGAAATGGCACCATTGCAATCTCATCCGTACCTCTTATCTTTCAAGTAAGGGTGGTATATATCGGAAATTGTTTTGCTACAAGCTATTTTTGAGATTTTTTTGGGAAAAAAATAAAATTAGAATTTAATTTTTTGTAGCAAAAACTCATCATATTTGCAAAATAAAAAAGATTGAGGGGGAAAATAAAACAATGTCATTGACAATCTAGGGTTTTAAGTACAGGGTAAGGCTCCCCCCATTGAGGATGTTAGGGTTGGTGACCCCAGGCACCACTAACTTAACATTTTGATGACTTGTGTGTGTGTGTGTGTGTGTGTGTGTTTGTGTTTTTCCTTGTGTTTTTGGGGGGTGGTAGGTTGAAGTTATTCCTCCCTCAGTAGCTGAGAATGCAATTCAATTTACAAACGATATTCAAAATGGGAGCTACTTTTCTTGGTTTTCAGTCTCAACTCCAGGAAATTATAACCTTCAAATTACACTTAATGGAGTCTCCATCCAGGGAAGCCCTTTTCCTATAGAGATTATAGCAGGTATGGTACCTAGGCTGCAAAACTATTATTAATTTGCTCAAATTATGTTTGCATTTCTTCTCACGTGTAATGTGGCCTAAATATGATTTGTTTGACCTAAGATGCATTCACACCCAATGCTAATTCAGTGTTTAAGTGAAAATCTAGGTGGCATCTTAGGTGGCACCCAATGTTAAATGGTTGATTGTTTAATAGTAAGTGAATGTTAACATAAAATCTTCATGGTAAATAGGTTTAGGACCTAAATGATTAGCTTGGTTTTAGGGGACTTAATACTAGAGTCCTTAATGCCAAGTGTGAATGCACCTTTAGTTAGTGTATGTGGTAATGAGGATTTCCTTGTTTGCTCCCAAAACAAAAACAAAACATAACTTCAGCCCACTTTATTTAGATGGGGGTCTAGGGTTCAAATTCTTAGGAACCAATATGGACTCATTTGAAGCAAATTGAGTCCTTGAGTTGGACCTTGCCTTGGACCCTAGTTTGCATCTTGGTTCTCCAAATCATGAGCTCTCCTTTTAAGGTTTTTTTTTTTTTTTTTTTTTCCTTT